>JAABUH010000382.1_pt1 | contig 66534 bp, 67 predicted proteins | sample 5559121 | NCBI WGS metagenome assembly JAABUH01 (sample SAMN10711871, study PRJNA513364) | rock metagenome | isolation source: Antarctica rocks | place: Antarctica: Victoria Land, Battleship Promontory nord | collected 2015-12-28 | reverse complement strand
GCTTCGCGACTGAGGAGAAGCCAGCGGGGGCAAGCCTTCAGTGCCGGAGGCACTTTCACTTTGAGTAGCCCGGCCCTTCAGGGCCGGGTTTTACCGCGCCGACTTACACCCGCCAGAACGACTCGTCGGGGGCATCCGCAATCGGCAGCGGGCGGGCGACGCAGCCGACGAGGACGGGTTCGAGGGGCACGCGCGGTTCACGGACACCGCAGGCCGCCGCGCCCGGCTCGTCCCCCTCTGCGTTGCCTCCCGACACGATCTTGTACCCCTCGGCGACCAGCGCGGCCAGCCGCTCCAGGACGAACGGTGGGACGGAAGCGTCGTGCGGGTTCTGCTCCGCCCCGGCGGCGTGGCGCAGGTAAGCTTCTTGAAGCACCTGAAACCGCCATTCCTCCATTGGCTCCACCCCGGCGCTCCGGCAGCCCAGCAGGTAGCACTCGTAGTCTTTATCCATCGCCCTACCCTCCGTCACCCCGCAGTATCGGCAAGCGAACACTGCCATTGTAACACGGAAAGATGATGCCGTCAAGGAAGCGATGCATTATGGGAATGGGGCGCCTTCTGCCCGGATCGTGATTCGCGTCGGTGTATTGGCGGCCAGCGGCAGGCTGACCGTGACGAGAGAGCCGCGCATCAGCCAACTTCCGGCTTCCAAATGTGCGGCATCGGTAGATTGCGCCATCGGCACGCCGTCAATCGCCACCCGAGGCGACTGATGCAGCGGCCAGGGCGTCGGCACGGAGAGCGTCAGAACGTCCGTGTCGAACGGGCAGGAGACGGTCAGCTCCACGGCGTCCGCCGTCGCCCGCGTCTCCCGGCGGGCCGTCCGGGCGGCGAGGAAGCGGCAGCTCATGTCCGATAGTTTGCACCACTCCACCTCCCTGCCCCACAGCGAAGCGACACGGCGAGCGACTTCCTGGTGGACGCGCAGGCCCAGGCCGCTGCCGCTGGAATAGAGCGATTGCCAGTGCGTGACAAAGACGAGCGGCCCGCCGCCGCGTTTCAGCGCGGCCAGGCGTCCCCCTTGACCATCGGCAGTCAGCAGGCGGTCGGCCAGCGTGTCGGGGTCCTGTGCTTGCTCCGCGCTGTCCGGCTCCTGGGTGTTCCAGACCTCGTCATCGGTCCCCGACCAGACGCTGACGACCGCCTCGCCCGCCGCCTCGTCCAAGAGCGTGATGCGCGGCGGGACGATGGGCGCGACCGAATCCACATGCAGAAAGTTGTGGGTCACGCGGCGTCCATTGACCTGCTTCTCCGCCGCTAGAACAGCGCGGGCATACGCCGCTTCATCGCCACGGTAGGTGCAGGGCTGCGTCAGACCGTGATTGGGGACGCCTGCCTCGCTGAGTATCTGCATCGCCGCCGCGAAGTAGTCAGCCAGTGTCTCCTCGTTCTGGACGTCCATCCACTCGTGCTCGCTCTGAGGCAGCAAGCGTCTCGTTTTTAGGTCGAGCGCCCTCGTGTGGGTGAGGATCTCACAGTGGATGTCGAACTGCCGCATGACGGCCTCGCGCGCCAGGCGCAGCCACGCCCGCACTTCCTCCCTGTCATAACCGTCCAGTCGCTGGTCAACGCGCCCTAGCCCGGCGGGGTATGGGAGGATGGTGAAGTCTCCCCGGACGCCCGATTCGGAAACCCACCGGCACCACGACTCCATGAAGGACAGCGGGATGGTCCGGGGGTAGACAGGCTCCGGCTGGCCGTCTACCTGGTGCCGGAAGTACCAGAGCGGGTTGATGCAGGGGGCGGGGTCGTCCACGATCAGCGAGAGCGGGACGCGCAGGTTGGGGTGCTCGACGAACGGCTGGGGCGTCAGCGGCATGGCTCACCTCCGAAATATATCGAAAGAGGATACCCCAAAACGGGGGCAGTTATGTCCGGTAACTAGCCGCCAGTGAGCCGGCGATGGCGTGCCAGCCGTCGGCGAGGATGAAGACGAGGACTTTGGCGGGGAGCGAGATAACTGTCGGGGGCAGCATCATCATGCCCATGCTCATCAGCAGGGACGAAACCACGAGGTCAATAATGATGAACGGGATATAGATGATGAACCCGAAGATGAAGCCGGTTTTGAGTTCCGAGATAACGAAGGCTGGGATGACCACCTGCATCGGCAGGGCGTCGGCGGGGTGCTTCGGGTCCGTGATCTTGGGCAGCGGTGTGTGGCTCATCTGGAGGAAGAGGTTCAGGTCGTCCCGGTAAGTCTGCGCCACCATGAACCGCCGCAGGGGCGTCTCGCCGCGCTGCACAGCGGTGTTGAAGTCCACTTTGTTGGACAAATACGGATGGATCGCATCCGCGTTCATCTGGTTGAAGGTGGGGGCCATGACGAAAAAGGTCAGGAACACGGCCAGGCCGAGCAGGACCTGGTTCGGAGGGATGTTCTGCGTGCCCAGAGCCGACCGCAGGAACGACAGGACGATCACGATGCGGGTAAACGCCGTGGTCATGATCAGCAGCGCAGGGGCGAGTGTCAGGACCGTCAGCAGCAGCAATATCTGCAACGTGTTGGCGACCTGCTGCGGGTTCTTCGCGGGCGCGCTGCCGGGGATGGTCGGCAGGGCAAAGCCCGTCTGCGCGTCCGACGGCGGCGCACACAGGCACAGCGCCAGCAGTAAAGTCAACGCCAAAGTGAACGGAAGGAGGCGGTGGAGGGTCATGGGTTGTCTTTCGGAGGCGGCTGCGGACGGGACAGCAGCGAGCGCAGGCGGGCGTTGGAGGCGGCGATTCCCGTTTCAGGGGCGTCGGCACGGGCCAGATATGCCTCAAAAGCGGCCGTGTCTTCCGTCCCTTCGGGTCCATCCGGCCACTCGGCGACGGCGGTAACGGCCTGGCTCGTCGCCGCCAGCAGCAGGGTCCGGCCCGGTACGACTACGACATGCAGCATTGCGCCCCCCGGCAATGTCTGGGACGACTCGACCGTCACTACGGAGGCCGCCGGTTGGGCTGTTGCCGAACGCGAGCGGCCCAGGGCGGAGAGCATGATTCGTGCGGGCCTGCCGTCCGCGCCGTTCTGCACCAGCCCGAAGCGCTTAAGCGCGTAGACGACGCCGACCACGCCGGCCAGGACGAGAACGAGGGCCTCGGTCGCCCGGCCCGCCTGGGCGGCAGGACCCCCATCCACGGAATTGGGGGCGGCGCCCGGTTGAAGGGGCGCGCTGTCGCGCCCGCCGTAGTTGGGGATCGCCGCCGAGGTGGGTGGCCCCGGCGGGGCGGCACATACTTTCACCGTTCCGAGGGCCGCCAGCAGGCACAGGGCGCAGAGGAGAAGCCCCCCCCGCCCCCAATAATGGGGGAGCCGGAATCGGACCAAGAGGGGGCCTTTCTTCCCTCCGGCTCCCCCAATGTTGGGGGCGGGGGGGGCTGTTTTACGCGGCAAGCGCATGGAGGTCCTTTTCGCCCTTGCGCTCGGCAGCGGTGATGATCTCGGTCACGCGCACCCCAAAGTTGTCGTCAATGACAATCACTTCGCCGCGCGCCAACAGCAGCCCGTTCGCGAACAGGTCCACGGGTTCGCCCGCGATCTTGTCCAGCTCGATGATGGAGCCGGGGGACAGGTCGAGGATGTCCCGGATCAGCAGCCGGGTCCGGCCCAGCTCGACGGTCACTTCAAGGGGGATGTCACGGACGCGCCCCATTCCGGTCGCCCCGTCCGGGCCGCCGCGCACTTCCGCTGAGGGCGCGTCGAAGGAGGGCAGGTCCACCATGCCAATGGCGGGAGCGGGTTCGGGCGTCTCATCCAGTCCGCCGAAGCCTGCGCCGCCGAGACCCGCCTCGTCGGCGGGGAGGTCCTGCGAGGCCGCCGCGATAAGCGCGTCTAAATCGGCCTGCGACAATAAGCCGCCGTCATTGTCATTGTCCATGTCTGCCATTTAGACTTTGTCTCCTGCGGTGCTGAGTTGGCTGAGAATGTTCTGTTCGCGGTGCGCCACCAATTCGAGGGGCGGGCCGACGACCTGCTCGATCTGCACCGCCAGGTTGCGGCCTCGCAGGCCCGTCCGGCCCCGGAACTTGACCTGCTCGCCGACGAGGAGGTCCACCGTCCCCAGCCGTCCTTTGGGAGCCGGACCCGACACCGCTTCGGCAGAACAGACCCGCATCGGGACCACCTGCCCCACTTCCAGGGCGACCAGTTCGGCGACCGTAAGCGAGGCGACGCCCAGCCGGGCGATGCAGGGCACGACAGTCGTATTCAGCCGCTGCGCGAGCAGCGGGCCATGCGTGGCGGTGTTTTTCTTGCGGTCGCTGACAAACCAGCGCTGGGCGCTGAGTCTGTTCAAGATCGGCTTGATCAGCAGGTAGGGGATGCACAGGCTCATCGCGCCCTGGAACTCACCCATGCGGATCTCGAACAGAACCAGGACGACCGTATCATTGCCGGGGACAATCTGGACGAACTGCGGGCTGGTCTCCATCGCGGCGACCACGAAGTCCAGCGGCAGGACCGTCTCCCACGCCACCTTGAGGTCTGCCAGCGCCAGCTCGACGATGTTGCCGGCCAAAACTTTCTCGATGTCCGTCAGGTCCCGGACGATCTTGCCGGATGCCCCTTTGCCGCCCAGCAGGCGGTCCAGCATGGAAAAGAAGATGCCGAAGTCCATCTCGAAGATCGCCTGCCCCGCCAGCGCGTCCACGTTCAGGATGTTCAGGAGGGAAGACGAGATGGTCTTCATGTACTCGTCATAAGGGACCTGCTCGACCGAGATCAGCTCAACCTCGACCTGTGTACGCAGGTGGCCCGCCAGCGCGGACACGAAGTAGCCGGCAAAGTTCTCGTGCAGCATCTGGAGCGAGCGGATGTGGTCTTTGGACAGTTTATCGGGCCGCCGGAAGTCATACGGCTCATAGGCCGCCGCAAGGGGGGGAGACGCCCGGTGCTGGGACAGGGCCAGCGCCCGGCCCGCCGCAGCCCGGCGGCGCTTGTGCAGTGGCAGGAAGACACGACCCTCAGCGGTGCGCGTCTGCGGCACGTTCGCGGCGACGGCTCCGAGCGCCGCCCGCCGCTGCTCCACGGCCTCGCTCGCCGCCGGCTCTTCCTCGGTCGTCGCCATCGAGGCCAGCAGGGATTCGATCTCGCGTTGTGATAGGACATCTGCCACTTAGTCTACCTATTCAAACCATTGCCCTGTCAGAAATACCAGGTGCGCGGAGCAAAAACAAACACCGGAGGCTCGTCGCTTCCGGTGTCTCTTATTCCATACCGCCCCGGCAAAGTTCACAACTTTATCGGCGGCCTACTGCGTCACGAAGTTCGTGAAGTAGACGCCCTGCACATCGTCTTCGCCCAGGGCAATGTTGACCTTCTTTTTAATCTCCGCCTTCAGCTTTTCGCGCCCGCCCTCGGGGGCGATCTGATCGCGGGTCTTGCTGGAAAGCGACGACAGGACGGCGTCGCGGATCAGCGGCGTGTCCTCCTTCAGCGCCTCGGGCGTCTTGCCCTTGCCCTTGTCGAGTTCCAGCCCAACCGTGACCTTCAGGAAGTGGTCGCTGCCCGGATCGGCCAGGTTGACCAGGAACTCGTCCAGGCTCAGGACCGGCCCCTTCTGGACCTTCTTGACTCCAGGGCCTTTTTGCTTGGCGCTGGCCTTCTGGACCATGAAGAACGCCGCTCCCAGGGCGACGACGGCGAACACCGCCATGATGACCATCATCGGAGGCTTCTTCTTGCCGCCCCCCGCGTCTTCTTTCTTTTCCGCTTCCGCCTTCTTTTCAGCCATGCCTATTTACGTCTCCATCCGTGAAGTTGTTGTCACATTGGTCGCCCGTTTGGTGGCGGGCGCACCGTGATTATCGGCAGAGAGGCGCTACAACTTGAGCGCCCCGTCCTGATAGCGGGGCGGCCAGGGTTCGCCCGGAAAAACCGCTTCAGGAAAAGTAGTGGGGGCCGGGCCAACCAAATTCACATTCCCCCACACCCCTAAATTCACCCAATGTTTGTTAAGATACCTCCACCAAGTAACGCGCGAGTCTAGCACGAACGAGACAGTACCACTGTCGCGCAGAACGATGTAACTGCCGGACACGGCGGGATTGCCTGTAATCGGGTCGCCTTGGATGTGGTTCTCGCAGTACATCAACACACTTTCCGGGGCGGGTGCAATCTGGATGCCCTGCATTAGCATCCCCTTTGCGTCCGTGGGCCGATCCGCAGGCTTATACTGGTCACGATAGTGATAGAACCAGCTACAGGGATGCGTTTTGGTTATGCTCATGTCATCATCCGGGCAGTGATAAGTTTCCTGATCGGAGTCATAGGGCTTGTACTGGTTGATCGTGCAGAAGCCAGGTTTGGACTCGTAGGTAGGAGACATGATGGGCTGCCGGTCGTTCCATTCCTGTTCGTACATCTGAATCGCCAGGCCGATCTGGTGCAGGTTGGAGGCGCAGGTCGTTATGTGCGCCCGCTCCCTGGCTTTGAGAAAAACCGGGAACAGGAGCGCGGCCAGGATGCCCAGGATAGTGATGACCACCAGCAGTTCGATGAGCGTGAAGCCCTGTCGGGCGGAGCGAACATTCATCAGCGTTTCCTTTCAGGAGCGGCGAGAAGCGTGTCGAAAGTTTTGGAGGCGGAGCTGCCGCCGTAGGCTTGCCGTCACGGCGGCGGACAGGCAGCCGACGGGGAGCCAGAACACGAACTGGAACAGGGCGAACTGCAAGACTTCCATATGAGGCAGCACTAGGAGACCTGCCGCGCCGGAAACGAGAGCGAGTGCCGCCATGGCGCGGCAGACGCCGCCCGCCGTTTTCGGGTGCAGCGCAAAGCCTGTGAGGACGCCTGCAATGAAGGGCGCGAAGACCGCTAGACATTGGACCAAGAACGAGAGCGCCTCTTGATGCGGTGCAAGCGCGCACTGCTCGACGCCCAGCAGAGTCAGGACGCTGAAGACGCCGAACCAGCCAAAGGCCCGCAGGGTGGCGGCATCCGTGAAGCGGGCGAAGCGGCAGGGGTGCGGGCCGGTCAGCCAGGCTTCGGCGAAGTCCTGCCCGATGCGCCACGGCTCGCCGTACTCCCGCAGCGCGACCGAAACGGCCTCGTCGGGCGCGAAGCCCTCGGCCCCGAAATCTTCCGCCAGCGCCCGGAGATGGTCCTCGGTTTCCAGGCGCAGGCGACGCCGTTGGGCGTAGGGGACGATGCCGAGCAGGGGGGCGCAGAGGTAGTCAAGGTAATCAGCGATCTGCGCCTGTGGGTCGTCTTCCGCCGGGAGAGCGTCGGAGGGGAACAGAAAGTCAGTGGGTTTGCTCATGGGGGTTGCCTTCGGTCGAGACGCCGCCGATCATGGTGTTCATCGCCTTCGAGAACGCCTGCCACACATCCACGCGCCGTGCCAGTTCCGCCCGGCCCGCGTCCGTGATGGCGTACACGAGGCGCGGGCGCTCCCCCGTGCCGTGCTGCCACTGGCCGACGACCAGCCCGTCACGCTCCAGCGTGTGCAGGACGGGGTAAAGCGTCCCCTGCTTGAAGCGCAGCGAATTGTCAGTCCGCTTGTTGATCTCCTGGGCAATCGCATAGCCATGCTGCGGCCCGTCGGCCAGGGCGGCCAGCACCAATGTAGGCGTGTTGCCGCGCAGTAGTTCGCTTTCCATCTTTGCTTGAACCTCTACAGCACATTATATTCTATGTTATAGAATATGTCAAGCCCCAAAAACGACGGCGACTCGTGAGAATCGCCGCCGCTCCGGGGAAGAGCCACGGGTTGAAACTCGTGGCGCTCTTCAGCGATAGTCAGTACCGCCGCAAAATGACGATCTCCACGCGCCGGTTCTGCGCGCGATGGACATCCGTGTCATTGGCCGTGATCGGGCGCTGGTCGGCGTAGCCGCCGGCCTCCAAGCGCTTGGAGCCGACGCCGCGCGCCTCGAAGTAGCGCAGCACGGAGGTCGCCCGCGTCGTGGACAGCTCCCAGTTAGAGGGGAAGCGCAGCGTGTGGATCGGCAGGCTGTCGGTATGACCCTCGACCCGGACGGGGTTTTGCGGGACGGCTTTCTGGATAACGTCGCCGACGGTGTTCAGCAGGGTCAGTTCCTCGGGGCGCAGATCGGCCTGCCCCGGTGCGAACAGCATCTTGTCGGTCATCACGGTGACGACCACGCCGCGCTCGTTGCGGACGACGTGCATGGCGTCTTCCAGCTTGTTCTTCTGGATGTAGGCTTTGACGGCGGCATATGCCTTGTCCAGCCCGTCCGAATCCTGCCTCTGCTTGGCGTCTTTCACAAAGTCGTCATTGGAGGTTGAGGTGGACTTGCTGGAGTTGATGATGGCCGGTGTCCCGTTTACCCCCCCACCCCGTGAGAAGACGGTCGGGGCGCCGCCGATGACGGTTTGCCCGAAGCCGGAGCGCACCGAGATCGCGAGCTGCTGGAACTTGGCCTGGTTCATCACGGACATGGAATACAGCATGATGAAAAAGGCCACCAGAAGGGTGATCATGTCGGCGTAGGTCAGCAGCCAGCGCTCGGAGTTCTCGTGCTCTCCCTCTCCGCCGCCGCCTCGTTTTGATTTCCGGCCTGCCATGGCGCGTGTTTCTTCCTTGTAGACACTTCCCGGCCTTGAAAAGCCGGGCTAAATAAGGCACGAAGCCGCTCCGGGGCTGAGAAGAGCAACCGATCTGCTGCTCTGTAGCCCCGGAGCGGCTTTCTCTGGTTCGTTAGCCCGGCCTTGAAAGGCCGGGGCATTAGGCCGCCGCCAGGGCGGCTTCCGCCTCGATGACGCGGCGGATCTTGGGCGACAGGAACGCCTTCAGCTTCTCCTCGACGATGCGCGGGTTGTCGCCGGCTTGGATCGCCAGGATGCCCTCGGTCATGATCTCGCGCACTAGCACTTCCTCGTGCGAGGCGGCTTTGAGCTTGTTGCTCAGGGGTAGGAACAGCAGGTTTGCCGAGCAGACGCCGTACAAAGTCGCGATGAACGCCGCCGCGATGCTCGGCCCCATGCTGCCCGGATCGGACAGATTGGCGAGCATGTGGACCAGGCCCGAGACGGTCCCGATGACGCCCAGGGTCGGGGCGAAGCCGCCCATCGTGCCGAACAGGTTGGCCCCCTCGTGGTGGCGGCTGCCCAGGAAGGCGATGTCCGTCTGGAGAATCTCCCGCACCAGTTCGGGGTCCGTCCCGTCAATGGCAAGCTGGATGCCTTTCTTCAGGAACGGGTCTTCCACCGAATGCGCCTCGTCTTCGAGCGCGAGCAGCCCCTCGCGCCGGGCCTTTTCGGCGTAGCCCACCAGCGTCTTGATGATGTGCCCGAAGTCTTCCTTCTTCGACAGGAATGCTTTCTTGACGATAGCGGGCAGGCTGGTCACGGTGGACAGCGGAAAACAGATCATGGAGGCCCCCAGGGTCCCGCCGAAGACCAGCAGGGCGGCGGAGGGGTTGACCAGGGCCGAGATCTCGCCGCCCTCGATGATGATCGAGCCGAGGAACGCGCCCCAAGCCAAAATCAGTCCGATAATCGTTGCTAAATCCATCGCGTTGTTTCTCCCGCCGCCATCTCATGCGTCCTGTCATGCATCTTGGGCGGCTTCTTCCCCAGCCCGCACCCCGGCCACCGGGGGGCGCGGGAAAATGCCTGCCAGCCGTCGGAACTCGATGACCCGTGCGACGACTTGCTCGGAAGTCTCGCGCACGAGCAGCTTCTTGCCGGTAACGAGCGTGATGTACGTGTCGGGCTTGGCCTCGACGAATTCGATCAGGTCGGCGTTGAGGACGACCTCGCTCTGGTCGAAGCGCGTGACGGTGATCATAATAGAACCTTACGAAGCTTTTCCGTTCGCGGATGGGGTAAGGGCGTGATAAATCACGCCCCTACGTCCTAAAGACTAGCGCTTGATCTGGATGACGTCGTTAAGCATCTCGTCCACGGTCGTGACGATTTTCGTGTTTGCCTGGAAACCACGCTGGGTCACGATCATGTTCGTGAACTCCGTGGACAGGTCCACGTTGGACTGCTCCAGGTAGCCCGTGCTGATCTTGCCCAGGCTGCCTTCCAGTGCCGTGCCGACAGAGGGCAGGCCGGAGTTGATGGTCGTGCGGAAGGAGTTCCCTCCGCCGCGCTCCAGGCCCGCCGGGTTGGGAAAGTCAGCCAGCGCGACCTGGCCCAGAATGCGGGTCAGGCCGTTGTTGAAGATGCCCGTGACCGCACCAGTCTGGTCCACGCCGAACGACTGCAAGGTTCCCGGCCCGAAGCCGTTCTGCGTCGTCGGCGAGGCGGATGACGACCCGGAGATCTGCGTGATGGCGCTGAAGTCCGGCGCGATCGTTTGGGACGCCGTTGCGCCGTCGGTCGGCGTCAGCGTGATCGTGCCGGTCGCGCCGCTCTGCTTGCCTGTACTGTCAAAGGTGATCGTGCCGCCGCCGGTTGCGCCGGCGTCGCCGCCCGCGCTCCAGTTCCAAGTGTTGGCGGCGGCGTTGCGGGTGAAGCTTAGGTTGATGGTCTGCGGTTCACCCAGGCTGTCGTAGACCTTCACTGAGCGGCTGTAGGCGCCGGTGGCCGTGGTGGACTCGGCGCTCAGATTGCCGCCGAAGGAGACGTTGGACGTTGGCTGCACGGCGGTCAGCCCGCCCACGGGGATCGCCAGATGCGAGGCGGGGGAGATCTGCTGGGTCGTGTCAATCTTGCCGTTCGGGTCGGCCTTCCAGCCCAGCACGAAGGAGCCATTGGCCCCGTTCACCAGGTTGCCGTTACTGTCCAGGGTGAACGAGCCATCGCGGGTGTAAGAGACACCCGTGCTGTCGCCGAGCATGAAGTAGCCGTTGCCCTGGATCGCCATGTCGGTAGGGCGTGTCGTGCTTTGCAGGCCACCCTGCGCCATCAGCGTGTCAATGGAACCGACGCGGACGCCTAGGCCGACCTGCTGCGGATTGGTGCCGCCGATGTTCGCGGTGGGGGTGGACGCCCCCTGCAAGGTCTGCGAGAGCTGGTCCTGGAACGTGACGCGGCCGGCCTTGTAAGCCGTGGTGTTGACGTTGGCGATGTTGTTGCCGATGACGTCCATGCGCTCCTGATGCGCTTCAATCGCCGAGATGCCGCTGTACATGGCTTGTAACATAGTGATTTTGCTCCGTTTGGGTAAGGCGCGCAGTCTGTCGCGCCTGGGTCGAGGTGCAGCGTCCTCTGAGGAGGTCCCGCCACATGGGTTGGTCGAAGAGTTGCTTAAAGGATCATCGCGCTGTCTATGTTCGTGAAGATGTTCTCTTTGAGTGCGTCCTGGGCGACCGCCGTGATGACGGTGCGGTTGGCGACCGAGACGACGAAGGCTGTCTTGTCCATCAGCATCAGCGAGTCCTTGGCCCCCTTGGCCGCCGCCTGGGTCATGGCGCTGCCGAGCCGGGCGACATCGTCGCCCGAAAGGGTAATCCGTCGCGAGGCCAGCCGCGTCTGGGCGTGGCCGGAGAACTTGACGTTGGCGCGGGCCGCCGTCACCGCCAGCGGCTCCGCCGCGCTCGTCAGCCGCTCCGACAGCACCTGGCCGAAGCTCGGCCCCATCGAGGCGGACCTCCGGGCGGGCTGGGGAGTATTCGCGCCGAGGGGCGGCGCGGTGCGAATGCGAGTTTCGAGATCAATGGGGTTCATGGCAGTGTTTATTGCTTGATGCTGGTGATCGTGGACGCATCCACGCTCTGGCTGCCGACTTGCAGGAAGGTCTTGCCTCCCGAAAGCGAAACGGACGTCACGACGCCGGAGATGCCTGGCGTGCTGTCCGTGGCCGTCGAAACAGTCTTGCCGATGAGCGCCGCGCTCTGGGCGACCTGGCCAAACCCGCTGGAGTCAGAGAGTGTCTTGTTGAGGTTTTGCATCTGTTCCAGCGAGGAGAACTGCGCGAGCTGCGACAGAGTTTGTTTCTCGTCCGTCGGCGCGGTCGGGTCCTGGTTCTGTAGCTCGTTGACGAGCAGCAGCAGGAACTGGTTTTTGTTGGTCAGCGAGTCGTTCGCGGTGGCGGTGCCGTCCTGGTTGACGTTGGTCGCGTTCCCGTTGACATTGGTCGGGGTAATAGTCATCATGTTCTCCTGAGCCGTGGGCTTAAGAATCTATACCTAAGCGCGCATATCTACCTGGCCGGTCGCCAATCTTCGGGGCGCTTCCAGCGGGAAAGCATCTTCCGGCTCCGCCGGGGCGTATGCCGCTGCGTAGGCCGGCGGCGGCTGACCTCCCTGTCGGCCGCCGTGCGACCCGCCGGGCGCCGCGAATGAGGGCATTCCGCTGCCCGACACGCTGGACATCCCTGTCCCGTTTGACATCCCTGTCTTCTGGTTCGGCGTCGTTTCCCCAAACGCGCCGCCCATTCCCTGGCTCGCTCCTCCGTGATTCGCCTCGTGGCGCCCGCCGCTCGTCGCTGTCCCGGCCTGGGCGCTCGCATCCATGCGCTGCACCGTGACGCTGATCCGGTCCAGGTGCAGCCCCGCCTCTCGGAGCGTCTGGCGCAGATCGCTGGAACCGTTTTCCAGGGCCGCCTTGACTTGCGGGTTCTGGGCGACGATATGGGCGGTGACGGTCTGGACCGCGTTCGGCTGCGAGCTGGGCGTGATCCTGACCGAGACCTGGAGCTGTCCCCAATCCCTGGGATGAAGCTGCAAGGTCATCTGCTCCGACGCGCCGGGTTTGGCGGGCAGGGGCATCACGCTGGCTCCGTCCGCCACTTGCCGGATCATTTCAGCCCGGTCCGCCGGCGTCAACGGCTTCGCTTCCGTGCGCGCCGCTTCGGCCTGTGCCGGGGCAGTGGCCGGAAGAGCGACAGGCGCGTCGCTGCCGGCACTCTCCACGCGCTTTTCGGAGCGCTTGCCGATCACCTGGAGGCCCAGGTCCGTCAGCAGAGTCTTCGCCGGAACCGCCTGGCTCCTGGTAAGAGTATCGGCAGGCAGCGCCGCCGACTTGAGGCCCATTTCCGGTGTCCCCCCCGCCGTCAACGTCTTGCCGTCCGTGGCTACTCTGCCGTCCATAGCGATTTTGCCGTCCGTGGCTGTTCTGCCCTCCGTAGCAGTCTTGCTATCCGTAGCAGTCTTGCCATCCGTAGCAGTCTTGCCATCCGTGACAGTGAATTCGTTTGCCGCTGTCGCCGCCAACAGAGGTGCGGCAAATGGCGTCTTTCCCGTGCTGGGAGCCTCGGCCTTGACTGCCGGGAGAAGCCCCTGTTGAGATTTCCCCGTGGTCGCCGTCTGAACGGCGACAGCCAACATAGTCTGTGGCAACATCGGGACAAGGACCTGCGCCGTATTCGGCAACGCCTGCCCTGCTCCCTCGGCAACCACCGAAGCGGGAATGGGCGGCGTCGCCACAGACGAGTTAGCCGCGACAGTCTCACCCGCAGGCAGCGTCGTCAGCTTCAAGACGGCGTCCACGGGAACCGGAAAGCCCTGCGATTGCGGCACATAATCCGCCGAAGCGGGCTGAGACGGAGCAGAGCCGGGAGTGACTATCGGAGCCGTCGCAGCACTTCGAAGCACGTTTCCAGACGGTGGCTGTACGGACACAGCCACCGCACCGAGCACGAACACTCTCGGCGACGCGACGGGAGCCACACTTGGCAGGTCCAATGGGCCTACCGGCAGGGACGGCACAAACGCACTAAGCCCCGGAATGATGGGCAAAGCCATGACACGGTCTGCCGCAGACGGTATGACCGGCAGCGTGGGCGACGCGATTATGGGCGATGCGATAAGAAAGGCAGGAAACAGGGTGGAAGCGCCCGATGCTGCCATCGGAACGTCCTGAAGGGGCAACTCACCGCCCGGCGTCACGCCTGCTTTCCCCTTCGCGGGAGAGGCCGGCACCGGGCTGGTGTCCATTGTCTTCTCTGTTGTTTTCCGTCCCGCCGACACGCCCGCAGTCGGCGGGAGGGTCGGCCTCATCTGAATCGGCGTCAGCAGCGGCGGCAGGATTGGCAGCGCCGGGCTGAGTGTTTTTTCTTGCGTCTTGTCTTCGGCAGGCTTGTCGCCCGGCTTAAACGGCGCGCTCGGTTTCAGGGGCGCTTTCAGCGCGGAAGAGGACGCGCCTGCTGCGGGCGACGCTCCATTGTTGTGCGCCAGCAAAGCCGCGAACAGGGCGGCAAGCGGGTCGCCGCCTGGCGAACCGACGGCGGTCAGCCCGGAAGCGCGTCCCGGAGGCGTCCCTGCGGCCAAAGCCATCGGGCTGGCGCTGATGTCCGGGGGCATTCTGACCTCCTTTATGGGGTTGTTACTGGAAGTATCGGCAGAGGAAGGGCGAAACAAGAGGGGCATGACACAAGAAAGCCCCCCCGCCCCTACCACCGTTGACGGGGGGAGGAGTCGGAGGGGCGCGTGTCTGTTATCTTGCTCCCCCAGAATTGGGGGCTGGGGGGTCTAAACTCTCGCCTTTTCTTCCATAGACACACCGGCGTCGGCAGCGGCGGCGCCGTTTTTGCTGCCGCCGGTCGCCTTGGTGTAATCGTCGAAGAAGCGCTTGATGCCGATGTCGGTCAGGGGGTGCTTGAAGAGCATCTCCATCGTTTTGAACGGGAGGGTGGCGATGTGCGCGCCGGCCTTGATGCTCTCGGTCACCTGGAGCGGGCTGCGGATGGAGGCCACGAGGATTTCCGGGTCCTTGGGGAAGTCGTAGGTTTCCACCATGTTGACCGCCTCGACGATGTTGAGCGGCGCTTCCAGGCTGCCCATGTCGTCAATGCGCCCGACGAAGAACGAGATGAACGAGCCGCCCGCCTTGGCCGCGATCATCGCCTGTGGGAGCGAGAAGATGAGCGTGACGTTGAAGTTGATCCCCTTCGGTGACAGCTCCTTGACGACCTCCATCGAGTTGGCGTTCATCGGGACCTTGACATAGATGTTGGGCGCCCACGACGCGATATCCTGGGCCTCCTTCATCAGCTTGTCCACATCGGTCTCGACGCACTCGGCGGAGACGGGGACGTCGCCGACGAGGTCAATGATCTCCATGACCCGCTTCTTGTGCGGGACACCCTCTTTGGCGATAAGCGAGGGGTTCGTCGTCACCCCGTCCAAAATGCCCCACGCCTTCGCCTGCTTGATCTCGTCCACGTTGGCCGTGTCAATAAAGAATTTCATGGTCGGTATGCCTCCTCAGCAACAACTCGTCTACAGTGGGGCTGCTTGTTTCGTGTTGACCGCCCTGCCCCACTGCTTATATACCCCGATTATTTGTATTGGGCGCGCAGGGCCGCGAGAAGTTCTTCGCCCCGCTCCGGGTCATAGCCGTACTCCGCCCGCATCCGCTGCCGGACGATCCGCCCCAGACGCAAGATGTACTTGCCGGCCTGCGCCTCGGTTAATGCACCGATGGGTGTGTCTTCTATGTGCTCGATGAGACGCAGGAGGCCGAAGGCGATTTCCTGCTGCTGATCGGTTGGCTCACTCGCGACTCCTGGAACACGGAATCCTTGATAAACATCATCCAGGTCCTGCCGCCGCTGAAGCAGTCGCCCCATATAATAAACGCTTGTGACTACGTCGGAGCGGGAGACGTTCGCCAGCAGCCGCACAAAGGGGTCGGGTTTCGGCAGGCGAGAGCACTGTGCCAATGCCTTTTTCATGGTCATATCTCCAGCCACTCGATGACGTCGAACAGAGCGCGTGGCAAACGCTCGATCGTGTATTCCTCGTGAAACAAGCTGGCCCTCCTCGCAAGAGGCACAGCCTCTACCCGGTCCGCGACCGGCGCGAATGGGAGGACATACAGCAGCGGGCGGAAGTCCCGGAAATCGGCCGTGTCAACGATCCTAGCGATTTCATCGTGCTGCCCTTCCGTGATGATACCCGCCGCAAGCTTGATCTCCGCCGCTGGTGAGGCCGCGCTTGTTCTGAGCGATCTTTGCGCTGTGCCGGTCTCCTCCGGTGATGTCCGCATGGAGCGACAGGTAGAGGTCGCCGGGGCTGGACGACGGCGGCAGCGACGCCAGGCCCGCCGGCAGCCAGCGTGAGTTCGGGTGCGGGCTGCACCAGACGTAATGCTCCGCGTGGTAGTACGTCTGCGAGATCGTGTAAGCCAGCCAGGTGTTCGTCGAGTAGAGCAGTGCCGGCGGCATCTTCGGGACCTTCCTTAGTCGTGCGTAGGTGATTGTAGCCTGCCCGGAGGCGCAAAGTCAAGGCAGGCAAGCGCCGTCAATCCGCGACCCAGTGTTGACGGAGGCGCTTTGGCTTATCTGGCTGCTGCGCCGTCATTCGGGAGTTCGTTTTCGCAATTTTGCCCTCTGTTTCGCGCCCCGCTTCCGCCGCCAGCCTAATCTGTCTACTATTTCTTCCATGATTATACTCGTTCCGGCGCAGGGTGTCAAGGTAGCGGCTCAGGGCAATCGCCTATCAAGGGCAACCACGGGGGGAGGGGGGCAGGCACGGGAGACAGGAGGGCAGGCACGGGGGGTTGCCCCTACGCGCCTCGTAATGCCTAATATCGGTAGGGGCAGGCCCCTGTGCCTGCCCTCTGTCCCCTGTGCCTGCCCTGCCTTGACAGCTATAGGTAATCGCCCTGCTCATTGCGGTTGAGGCTAATTATACAAAAATAAATGACAATTACTCTTTTAGAGTTTGACGCAGGGCGAAACGTACCGTATAATGAACTCACTCCCCCTGAGCAGTTGAGGCGGGCGTGACGGAACCAGCCGCAACCCTGCACCTCGTTCTTCCTGGCCGTATCTACCGTCGCCGTTGCCGCAGGCCCGTCCGGGCCGACGGTCATTGACCTGTTGCCGTACTCGCCGAAGGAGAAAGACCGTGAACGCTTCCCTGCGCCGCCTCTGGCCCTGCCTCATCGCATTGCTCTTTGCTGCTCTCCCATCCCTCGCCCATGCCGCGACACTGAACGTCCCGTCTGCCTCTTACCCCACCATTCAGTCAGGCGTCAACGCCTCCCATGATGGCGACACCGTACTCGTCGCCGACGGCACCTATTCGGGGCCGGGCAACCGCGACATTGACTTCAACGGGAAAAACATCACCGTCACCTCCCAGAACGGCCCCACAAAGACGATCATTGACTGCGGTGGCTATGCCTCGACTGATGGCTCCGGCAACCATCGCGGCTTCTACATCCACGGCGGCGAGAAAACGGCCACAATCAGCGGCTTCACTGTCAAGAACGGCTATGAAAATGGTGTTTCAGGCATCGCCAACAGCGGTTCGGGCGGCGGCATCTTCAACGAAAACATCGGCGGCACAATCACGCTGACCAACTGCATCGTCTCGGGCAACTCTGCCTCAGACGGCGGCGGCATCTCCAACAGCAACTCCAACTCAAACGGCGCGATCACGCTGACCAACTGCACTGTCTCGGGCAACACCGCCTCATACGGGGGCGGCATCTCCAACGACAACTACAACTACAACTACAGCGGCAGCGGCACGATCACGCTCACCAACTGCATTTTCTATAAGGACGTTGGTGGTGAAACCGCGAACGCCTTCAATGGCATCACTAAAACATTCATTACTTACAGCGACATTCAGGGCGGCTACCCCGGCACCGGCAACATTGACGCCGACCCGCAGTTCGTCAACGCGGCCAACAGTGATCTGCACCTAAAATACGGCTTGCCCTGCATCAAGGCAGGCACGGCCACCGGCGCACCGACCACCGACTTAGACGGCAACCTGCGCCCCAACCCGCCGAGCATGGGTGCATATGACACTAATGCTTCAGCGAACCCGCTGTTGCCTCCAGTGCTTCTGGTTCACGGAACATGGAGCAATGCTCAGGTCTGGGACAACGGAATGTCACAACGCCTCGCAAAAGAGGGGTTCATCGTAGATACTGTCAATTTCGCGACCGAGCCGGAAACGCTATCCAACGAGACTTACATCGAATTGCAAGCTAAAGCGATTGGCAGGCGTGTTCAAGAACTGGAAGACAGAACAGGGCAGAGACACATCTGCATGGTCTGTCACAGCATGGGAGGTTTGGCCGCTCGCTACTACTTGGAGCATCTAAACTTATGGCCGGTTCACTTGGACCAGACGCGGCAAGCAGGTGTTGACAAACTGATCTTACTGGGAACGCCGAACCTCGGAACTGATAGCTCCATTCTTGACCCCGTTTCTACTGTGAGTTTAGCCCATTATGCGACCTTGCCGCTTGCGGCTGACGGCTACGACTCGTCTGCGGTTGACACTTACAACAACTGGTCCCCAGCAGTCAAAGAGCAATTTGCGGAATGGGAGCCTGCGCCAAACAGCCTCGGAAATGGCCGGTATTCCTATCCCGATGGCTATAAGCTGACAAGTTGGCCCATAGGCGGGAGTCACGGCTATCAAACGCCGATACAGGCGGCATCTTATGCTTTTGCGGACCTGCTTAGGATTAAGTTCGCCTATCACCCGCTTGGCTCCGACTTCAACGCAGTTAATGATGTCATAGGCATGTTTGCCGGCACTGTATTCAACGATGCCGATAAAGTGGACCTAGACTTTTACACGCAAACGGCACAGCAGTTGGGCGTTCTGTACCCAGATACAGCCACGACTATTGGCGTAAACGGCAGGCTTATCAGCCCGTTCTTGAAGTCGCTGAACACAACCCCAGACACATCCGGCGCGCAAATTTACATGATCGCTGGAACCTATCCGGTGGCACAGGAAATTGGCTCCCTCACAGTAGTCGGAGGACCGTTCAATACCTCACTGCCTAATGACGGTATAGTCCCGACCGACAGTGTCTTCGGGATTGATCCCATCACCGGCACATACCTCTATCCAAAGGCAACACGGGCGATTATCGGCACCTACCACACAGACTTGCCGAAGAACCCAGATGTTATCAACCAGGTTGTAAGCTGGCTGAAGGATGTTCCAATCAACAGCAAGGCCCACGTCCTTTGGAACAATACGGACGGGCGGGTCATGCTGTGGAGCATCGCCAAAGATGGCACCTTCACCCTCAACGGCTTCGGACCGTACACGGATAACGCCCCCCAGAACAAGTGGAGCGCGACGGCTGTTGCCACTGGGTCGGACGGCAAAAGCCACCTGCTGTGGAACAACACAGATGGAAGGGTCATGCTCTGGACGGTGGACGACGCGGGGAATTTTACGCTGGCAGGATATGGGCCGTACACCGACAACGCGCCCCAGAACAAGTGGAGCGCCACCGCCGTCTCCGTTGGGCCGGACAACACAGTCCACCTGCTGTGGAACAATACGGATGGGCGGGTCATGTTGTGGAACGTAGCCTCTGACTTCACCTTCACCCTGGCGGGCTATGGGCCGTACACCGATAACGCGCCCCAGAACAAGTGGCGGGCGACGGCCCTGGCGACCGGGCCGGACGGGCTAACGCGCATCGTGTGGAACAACACCGACTACCGCGTCATGCTCTGGAAGGTGGACAGCGCCTTCAACTTCACGCTGGCGGGCTATGGCCTCTACACCGACAACGCGCCCCAGAACCTGTGGAGCGCGGCGGGCGTCTCGGTCAGCCCGGACAACCTGACGCACCTGCTGTGGAGCAACACGGACCGGCGGGCGATGTTCTGGAACGTGGACGCCTCGTACAATTTCACGTTGGCCGGCTACGGGCCGTACACCGACAACGCGCCTCAAAACCTCTGGTCGGCAACGGCAGTGGCGACGGGTCCCGACGGCCTGAGCCATATCCTATGGGGGAACACGGATTATCGGGCGATGCTGTGGGGGGTGGACAACGCCTTCGACTTCAGCGTCGCCGGCTACGGGCCGTACACGGACAACGCACCGGGCAACCTGTGGAGCGCCACGGCGATCTCAGCAGGGCCGTAGGCACGTCAAGCGGAACTGACGGCCTCCGAAGTGAAAGCCCCGGCCTCCCATCAGGAGGCCGGGGCTTTGTCATTCTTCCGGCAGGCGGTCGTATACGGCCTTGTCGGCACCGACGCGCAAGGCCCAGCCGGAGTCGCCGTAGGACCAGTGCCACCATTCGCCGGGTGGTTGGTCAGGCTGGTCTTTTCCAGCGCTGTGAAAAGCAGTCGGCGGCAGGATCGGCAGCGCCGGGCTGAGTGTTTTTTCTTGCGTCTTGTCTTCGGCAGGCTTGTCGCCCGGCTTAAACGGCGCGCGGCTTCAGGGGCGCTTTCGGCGAGGAGCCTATATACCGCTTACACGGCAAACTTATTGTCCCCGTTGCTGCTTTCCTTCTGGTACAATGGCAGGAAGGCTCCTCTCGGAAACAGAAGGGAGTTTATGGGGCTGGAGGGCAGTTCGGGCAGTTCTTATACAGCCTGCTCACCATCTTGACCCCTATCCTGACCCCTTTTCATGCTTTGTCATCGCGCAAAGGCTCACGGAGAACAGAGCCACGGTCGGCGCCGGCCGGGCATTCAACGCTTATGGGATCACGCAACTCTGGTGAGTATGACAAAAACAGGGCGCCGCCGCCTTACCTACGCCTTCCTCATCGTCCTGACGATTGCCCTCGGCCTCGCCTCACGCAAATTCTCATACCTGCTGCCGCCGTGGCTGTCGAAGAACGCTGGGGACGTATTGTACGCGACGATGGCCTTCTGGCTGGTCGGCTTCCTCTTCCCGCGTTTGTCCACCCTCCGCGCTGCACCGGCCGCCGCGCTGTTCTGCTTTGGGATCGAGGTTTTGAAGTTCTCGCAGGCTCCGTGGCTGGTCGCGGCTCGGCACAGCCGCGCGGGGGCGCTGGTCTTCGGCGCCGGGTTCCACGTCTCCAACCTCATCTGTTTAGGACTTTCGCTTCACTCTAAGCTATTCTAGGGTTTTTGAACATTGTTGCCTGATATTAGCATCTATAAATAATCTGCAAGCAAGCGCAAGCGAAAGTCCTACTGTTATATGATTGGCGTCGCACTGGCCGTTGTCATTGAAAGGGCGCTCAGATGAACGCAGGCTTGAGGAGAAGCGAAGCCGTGTAAAGCAGGCCGAAGAGGAGATGCGTCTGCGCCGTGCCGGGAACGCTGCCTGTTCGGTAGGCGCTGACGAGGACGGGGACGGCGAGCAGGGTCCCCAGGCTCCAGACTGGGAGCAGGTGGAACAAAACACCCAGCACGGCGAAGCCGACCGGCCCAAAGAGCAAAAAGACCTGCAAGGCCCGCGCCGCCTTTGGCGGCAAGAGGGTCGCCAGGGTACGGACGTGGGCGGCGCGGTCATCGGGCGCGTCCCGCAGGTTGTTGGCGTGGAGGATCGCATCCACCAGCAGGCAGACAGGGACGGCATACAGCGAGACCAGCAGCCACTGGCGGGCGGACAGCGCGCCGACCTGCACCCCGTAAGCGCCCAGCGTCAGCCCCAGGCCGAAGGCAAGAATGATCAGGAAGTCCCCCAGGGCGTAGCGCTTCAAGACGGCGGGATACAGGACGGCGCAGCCAAGCCCCGCCAGAGCGAGCGGCAGGACCACGGCGGCGTGACCGGGCAAGAGCAGCAGACCGCACAGGGCGGCCCCGGCCATCAGCAGCGCGCCGAACGTCAGCGCCTGCCGCGCGGTCATCTGCCCGCCCGTCAGGACACCGCTGCCGTGCTCGGGCCGCGTATCCACGCCGTTGACGAAGTCAAAGTAGTCGTTGAGGACATTCGCCCCGAAATGCGCCAGGATCGCGCCCAGCAGCGTCAAGGCGAAGACGAACCCGTCGAAGCGGGCGTGGCCCGGAAAAGCATACCCCCGCGCGGCCAGAGTTGTCCCCAGCAGGACGGGGATCACGCTGGCAGGCAGGGAGTAGGCGCGCGTCGCGCGCCACAGGGCATCAGAAGTCATAATACCCCGTTCGAGAAATCTCCCGAAAATTCCTTTTGCTCTTGACAGGCAGCCGTGCGCGGTGCTAGAATGAGGCCGACCATTCGACCGGCGGGAAAATCGGCGGGAAGCCTTCCCCACTCACGGACGCGCGCCGGCGACCTTGAACACACGCTTTCTTTGAACTTTCTCGAATCAGACACAACGTAAAGACGTTCTACGGAGGGGATTCCCATGAGGCAAAGGATTGTCGCCGTCGCCACGCGCCCGGAGTTTTGGCTCCTGGGCCTGCTTGGCTGGCTTCTGCTGTCGGCGGGCCGGAGTCTGGGAACGCCCTGGGCGCGGGTCGCGCTGACGGAAGGGCTGCGCTGGAGCGCCGGGATCGGGCTGGCCCTGGCCCTCGGCTCCTCGCTGCGCCGCACGAAACCCGCCGCAAGGTTTGTCGTCGCGCTGGCTGGGGCGATCGCGCTGCTGGGCATCGCGAACGGCTTGCAGCCCGGAGGAGGCGGCCTGACCGGGCCGTATCAGGACCATCAGCTTTACGGAAGCGTCCTGCTGCTTCTGCTGCCGACGGTCGTGGCCGTGGCCCTGACGGCGCGCGACCCCCGCTGGCGCTTGGGGGGAGTCGCCGCATCCGGCATGGGCGCGCTGTGCCTGGCCCTGAGCCAGACGCGCAGCGCATGGGCGGGGGCGCTGGCCGCCGCGCTGGTCTTCGGCCTCCTGTGGCTCTTCCGCTCCAGCCGCTGTCGGCGGGATGGCCGCAGCGTCTTGGTCGTGGGGGCGGCGCTGGCCGGGGCCGTCCTTGCCCTGTGGCTGCTCCTCGCGCCCACGGACCTGCGCGCGCCGCTGGCATCACGGGTGGGAACGCTTTCGCGCTTAGACGTGGACCAAAGCTGGCAGGAGCGGCTGACGGTTTGGCAGGGGGCGGCGCGGCTGGTCGGGGCGCACCCGCTGTGCGGCATCGGCCTGGGGCGCTATCCCGACGCACAGTGGGCGTGGACGCGGGCCGGTCATCCGCTGACGCCGTCGGAACGGCCGTCGCTGTCCGAGGAGGCCCATGACTTCTACTTGCAGACGGCCGCCGAAACCGGCCTGATCGGGCTGGGGCTGTACAGCGCCGCCCTGGCGGCGTTCGTCTTTCAGGGGCTGGGCCGGCTTCGGCAGACGCGGCGGCATCGCTCGCCGAGTCAAGACGCGCTGGTCATCGCGTCCCTCAGCCTCGTCGCGGGCCAGTCCGTGGACGCCCTCGCCAGCCCCTCCTGGCAGTTCGGCGAAGCATCCCTGTTCTTCTGGGCGCTGCTGGGGCTTGGCATGGCGGCGATGCGCCGCGAGGAGCCGGAGGCCGTCCCGGTCTACATCCCCCGCCCCGTTCGCCGCGCCAGCAGGCTTGCCTTGTCCGGCGGCGTCGCGGTCGCCCTGGCGGCAAATATCCTGCCGCTCGGACTGCTGACGCCCGTGGAGGCTTACACGCCGCCCGCAGGCTGGACATACGTCGCAAACTCATTGGTCATCAGCGGCCCCACGACAGTGAGCGCCGGCACGACTGTTGCTTACACACTCACCGCGACCTATGTTGACACGTTGATGCGGCAGCATCAGGTGGATGTGACGCTGGACCCCTATCCGGGCGACGCTAACCCGACATCACCCTCCACCTACACGGTTGCTCGTACCAATGGTACAACGCCGTCCTCAACCTTTGGCCCAGCCGGCACAAGCAGCCGAAACAAGTTGACAGCCGCAACAGGGGATCAGACCAAGCCGCTATCCCTCACAGGCAGGTTCTTTGACAAGGGAGTTATTCGCGCCTCTCAAACACTTCCGGTCACTGTCAACTAAAGGCTGAAGTTGACAAGGGCTTATTCTGCCTTGTTGCATGGGTTTCCAGGTACAATAGCCGCAATCTATTTCATCGCTTTGGAGACCCGCCCATGCCGCTCTACGAATACGTCTGCCGCGCCTGTGACACGGACTTTGAGGCGCTCGTTCCCGCCAGCCGCCGCGATGCCGCCGACGCGACCTGCCCCCAGTGCGGGGCGACCAAGACGGCCCGCAAGATTTCGCTCATGGCCCAGGCCGTAGTCAGAGAGGGCGGGCGGCCCGGCGGCGCGTCCGAGCCATTCAGTTGCGGTGCCCCCGGCGGTTGCTGCGGCGGCGCCTGCGCGCCCGACTGACGGCACAGGCCGACGATCATTTTGCCGAAGGCCGCGCGGGAAGGCAGCCTTCCGCGCGGCCTTTTGGTGTTTGGCCTCCCCCTGGCGCATCTTAACCGGCTGCCTCGTTAGAGCAGGAATACATTGGGGTAAATCGAAGCCACACTGGTAATTCTGCCAGGCCCGGCGCTTCACCGTCCATGCCTCAAAGTCTAGAGAGGACTTCTTCCGATGTTCCAACGTATTGACAAATTGCAGGTTGATCTGCCCAAGAACGTCAACCCCGATCCGGCAGCGGCAGCAGCCGTGCAGGAACTGATGGGCGGTCGCTTCGGCGAGATGTCCACGCTGAACAACTACATGTACCAGTCGTTCAACATGCGCGGGCGCAACGAGATCCTGCCGTTTTATGACCTGGTCGCCAGTATCACGGCCGAGGAGTTCGGGCATGTCGAGCTGGTCGCCGCGACCATCAACCTGCTGCAAAACGGCGGTGAGCCGGACGACGCGATGCCTGCCGACTCGCCGCTCACCAAACTGAACGGCGGCAACGGCATCCGCCACCACTTCCTCAACAACGGCAACAGCGCCCTGGCCGCAAACTCCCTCGGCGCCCCCTGGCAGGGGGACTACGTCTTCAACAGCGGGAACCTCGTCCTGGACATGCTGCACAACTTCTTCCTGGAAAGCGGCGCACGCATGGGCAAGCTGCGCGTCTATGAGAGCAGCACCAACCCCGTCGTCAAGCGCCTGACCGGCTACCTGCTGTGCCGGGGCGGCGTCCATCAGCTCGCCTATGCGGTCGCCCTGGAGAAGATCACGGGCGTGGACGTGCCCAAGATGCTGCCCATCCCCGACATCCGCACGGACAAGATTCCTGAGTGCCGGGAGTTCATCGAGAAGGGGCTGCACCGCTCCCTGTACCGCTTCAGCCAGGACGACTACAAGACCATCGGCGCAGTCTTCAACGGCACGCACCCCGAGGACGGACAGCCGCTGGAAGTACGGGAAGGGACGCCGCAGGGGCATCCCCTGGCCGACCTGCCGCCCGCGCCCGCCAGCGGCATCCCCAGCTTCGACATGGGCGAACTGGCTGAGATGACCGCACGGCTTATGAAGAACATGTAAATACCCTCTGGGTTCTGGGAGTACCTATCTTCGGTCGGCTTCAAATTTTCGGAGGGCGTCAAGCATGAGGCGTTGCCGATAGTGGCCTACCTCTTCCCCCGTTAGCCGTTCACTCGTTACCGACCGAAGTTAGGCACTCCCTGGGTTCTTGGCCCGGCGCACTGTGCGCCGGGCCTTTTTGTTGCCGCCGGGCGTCAAATTCGGGTAACATAGCGCCCATGGACAAGACTTTCTACATCACGACGCCCATCTACTACGTCAACGGCGTCCCCCATGTCGGCTCGGCGACGACCACGCTGCTGTGCGATGCGCTGGCCCGCTTCCACCGCCTGCGTGGCGAGCGGGTTTTCTTCCTGACCGGTACCGACGAGCACGCGCAGAAGGTCGCCAACGCCGCCGCCAAAGAGGGCACGGACACGCAGGCGTTCGCGGACAAAGTCTCCCAGCGCTTCCGTGACTGCTGGCAGTATTTGAACGTCTCCAATGACGACTTCATTCGCACGTCCGAGCCGCGCCATAAGGCAGTCGTCGCCGAGGTCTTCCGGCGTCTACAGGCGAAGGGCGACATCTATGCCGGTCAGTATGAGGGCTGGTACTCAGTTGCCGACGAAACATTCTTCCGCGAGACGGAGGTCGAGAACGGGCGGGCGAAGGAGAGTGGGGCGGTGGTGGAATGGGTGTCGGAGGAGGTCTATTATTTTCGCCTCTCGGCCTACGCCGACCGTCTCTTGGAGCACATTGGGAGTCACCCTGACTTCTTGCAGCCAGAGACGCGGCGTAACGAGGTCTTGGCGTTTATCGGCGGCGGCCTGCGCGACATCGCGATTTCCCGGCGCAACACCGGCTGGGGCATTCCCGTACCGGGCGATGACTCCCAAATCTTTTACGTCTGGTTCGACGCCTGCATCAACTACCTCTCCGCGACCGGCTGGCCCCAAAACGCCGCCTGGAATCAGGTCTGGCCTGCCGACGTTCATCTAGTCGGCAAAGAGATTTATGTGCGCTTCCACGCGCTCCTCTGGCCCGCCATGCTCCTGGGTCTTGGGCTGGCGCTACCCACGACGGTCCTCGGGCACGGCTGGTGGCTGATCGGTGGCGAGAAGGGGGCTAAGTCCAAAGGCAACATCCCGACCCCGCAGGAGGTCGTGGATGCTCTGGTCGCACGGAGCGGCGCGACGGCGGAGGTCGCCAAAGACGCTCTGCGCTATTACCTGCTGCGCGACATCTCGTTCACGGGGGACGCCGAGTTTTCGATCGAGAACCTGATTGAGAAGCGCTACAACCCGGAACTGTGCAACAAGCTCGGCAACCTGCTGAACCGGACTCTGAAAATGCTGGCGCAGTACGCCGATGGTATCATCCCCGATAGCGCCGCCCGGACCGCTGACGGCGCGCTGGCATCAACGTCCCGCGAGATCGCGCAAGATGTCGAACGAGCCATGCTCGCGCTCGACCCCGGCGGCGCGCTTGAAGCCGTCATCAAACTCGTCGAAGCCGGGAATGGGGATATTGACCGGGCCGCTCCGTGGAAGCGGAACAAAGTGGGCGACGCGCAGGGGGTCGCCGACGCGCTCTACACGGCCCTGGAAGCGACCCGCATCATCAGCGTCCTTCTAACGCCGCTTTTGCCGCACGTCGCCGGCCTGATCCGCGCCCAGCTTGGTCTGGGTGATGCGCCGCTGGCGGACTGGGCGCACGAGACTCAGTGGGGCGGACTGCCCGGCGGCCTCAAAACCGAGGAAGCACAGCCGATCTTCCCGCGCATCGACACCAAGAAAATCACCCCGCCCCCGGCGGACAGACCCAAGAAAGTACCCGCACCTAAAATGACTGAAAATACGCCCCCCCCGCCCCCAGAATTGGGGGAGACGGACGCACCCACGTCCAATACCATCACCATTGACGACTTCGCCAAGGTGCAGCTCAAAATCGGCGAGATCAAGACCGCCGAGCGCATCGAAGGCGCAACCAAGCTGCTGAAGCTCACCGTGGACATCGGCGAGGAAACGCCCCGGCAGATTCTGGCCGGCATCGCCGAGTCCTACGCCCCCGAAGACCTGCCCGGACGCAAGATCGTTGTCGTCGCCAACCTCGCCCCCCGCAAGATGCGCGGCCTGGAGTCCCAGGGGATGCTCATGGCCGCCACCGACGCCGAAGGCCACGCCGTTCTCCTCCACCCCGCTGACCCCGACGCCGTCCAGCCCGGCGCGCAGGTGAAATAACGTCAGAGCCGAAGACAATGCAAATCCCCACCGACATGCACAAGTGGAGCGCCAAGTTCGCCTGGCAGATGATCGCCTACGCAATAGTCATGCTCTTAGTGGCGGGCTTGATGGTATCGGAGGCGTGGTTCTTTCGGGCCAACTTTCTGGCGAACCCGATGAAGATGCTGTTCCCTACAGTCGGTCTCGTATTAGCCACCGTATCACTTGTAGGCGCAGCCTTTGTGTGTATCGAAGTGAGCATCCGCACGCGCAGGAATGATGCGAAGATGAGGGAGTTGGAGAAAAACCGGCCTCCTCTCACACTGAGTAAGCTGCGTGAGGAGTTGCAGCCGGAAAAACTAGAGCAGTCCCGAACCAGTATGCTGAGGATGCTTCAAGCGATGTCGCCCGAAACAAGGGCCTATACCGAGGTGAAACTGAAACAACTTGCGGATAGATACAGGGCGGACCTCGGCTCAACCCCGGAAGTGGAAGCGGAATTAGCGAAATTGGAAGTATTCAACAGGGGGATTTTAGAGGAGCTAAAGACCTTGAACTGAAAAATGGGCGGAGGTAAGCCCTGCCCCTTCTTTCCTCACTCCTCCCACCCCCGCACGATCGCGTCGCTGACCTTTGCCACCCGCGCCATTTCGCGCACGTCATGGACACGCACCATGTCCGCGCCGCCTGCGATGCTCAGGGCGACCGTGGCCGCCGTGCCTTCCTTGCGGTCGCTGGGGTCGTCCGTGCCCAAAATCTTTCCCAGAAACTTTTTGCGGGAGGCGCCGACGACGAGCGGGAAGCCCAGTGCCTTGAGTTCGAGCAGGCGGCGGAGGAGTTCCAGGTTGTGCCCCGCCGTTTTGCCGAAGCCCAGGCCAGGGTCGAGCCAAAGCTGTTCGCGGCGGACTCCCTGCGCCTCAGCATAGGCGATCTGGCGCTGGAAGAAGGCAAGGACATCGGCGACGATATCGCCGTAGACAGGGTGGGCGGGCAAATCGCGGGGTCGGCCCGGCAGGTGCATGAGGATCAGTGGAACATTGCGCGTTGCGGCGAGAGCGGCCATGGCCGGATCAAAGGTCAGACCGCTGATGTCGTTGATGACGGATGCCCCGGCGTCCAGCGCGGCGCGGGCGACTTCGGCTTTGTAGGTGTCCACGGACAGGGGGATGTGCGGCAACCCGGCGGCGAGACGCTCGATGACGGGGAGGATGCGGCGTTTCTCTTCATCCGGCGGCAGGGGGGATTGGTCGCCAAACGTGGCAGGGCGGGTGCTTTCGCCGCCGATGTCCAGCAGGTGCGCGCCGTCGGCGATGAGCGCTTGGGCGTGGGCGACGGCTGTTTCCACAGTGTCGTACCGCCCACCGTCGGAGAACGAGTCGGGGGTGACATTCAGGACGCCCATCACCAGGGTTTGCTTGCCGAGAAGCGTCTGCCAGGGATGTGCCACAGTCAGTTGTACAGGCCCATGCCGCCCCAATGGACGGGCGCAGGCCGGTCGCCAATCCAATCCGGGAACTCGTGCGGCAGGAGGTGGCTCAGGCGGCCCATGCCGTCTTCACTCAGGAAGAACCCACGCTCCTGAGTCGCCTCGGCCAGATCACGGCGCAGTTTCAGAAGGAACAGGCGGTCTTCGGAGGCCAGCAGGAGGATCTGGCGCGTCTGGCTGTCGTCCAGCTCCTCCATCGCCTCTTCAGCGTCCTCATGCGTCTCGCTTTCGGGATGGGCCATGTCCAGCGCGCGGCCATAAGCGCCGACGGCGGCCTTCAAGTTGCCCTGCTGCTGGAACAGCAGGCCGCGCCGGAAATGGTGATTGGGGTTCAGCGGGTCCAGCCAGATCATCTCGCCCGTCACCTGCAAGGCTTTGTCGAGCCGCCCAAGCTGCAAGTAGGAGACGCTCAACACATCGCGGGCAAACAGGCTGCGGGGGACCATTTTGATCAGGGCGCGGGCCTCCTGCACGGCCTCGTCGTAGCGGCTGGCTTCCACCAGGGTCTCGGTCAGCGCTTCGCGCGGGTCGCGGTCGGTGGGGCTGAGGTTCGTCGCCTGGCGCAGCGCCTGAACGGCCTGGTCCGTGCGCCGGGCCTCGCGGCACAGCAGGCCAAGCCGGAAAAAGGCGACCGAGGCGGCAGGCCGCAGGCTGGTAACTTCGCTCTGGCAGACGATGGCTTCGGCGAAGCGCCCTTTCTCCGCCAGCGTTTCCGCCCGCTGGGCGAGCCGGCGGGCACGGGCCAGGAGCCGCCGCCGCTCGGTGACAGCCTGTTCGGCAGGAAGGGTGTGAGGCGTCATGGTCATTACGCGGTGTCCTTTGCGGGTCCAAGTTTCCCTAGCGTACCCGGTTTCTGTTGGAATCCAAGCGTGAGAGACGAATAATCCCGTTAAAATACAGGTAATGAAGTGCCGCCGACAGGCTTGTCCCGCGTCGGCACCTCGCACGCACTGAGCGCGCCGCTGCTGGTGCAGTCCTCGCAGCCGCCCTCGGCGTGGTCCACGCAGCCGGGGACTTCGCCGATGTCTTTGGCGCGCACTTCGACGAACTGCTGGTTTTCAAGCTGGACCGTCACCATCTGCTGGACTGCGTTGACTTCCTCGACTTTGGCCCGGCCCATCGGAGTCATCACGACCATGCCGGCCTGGGGCATGGGGGGACGAGCCGGGTCGTCCCCCTCCTGCTCGTAGCGCAGGCAGCACATCAGCTTGCCGCACAGGCCCGAGAACTTGGACGGGTTCAGGACCAGGTTCTGGTTCTTGACCATCTTCATCGAGACCGGCTGGAACTCGCGCAGGAAGGTGGAGCAGCATGTCGGACGCCCGCACGGCCCGATGCCGGGGAAGATGCGGGCGTGGTCGCGCGCCCCGACCTGGTGCATCTGGACGCGGGTATGCAGCACGGCGGCGACCTCGCGGACCAGCGCGCGGAAGTCCACGCGGCTCTCGGACGTAAAGTGAAACGTCACCTGCGCCCCATCGAAGGCCCATTCGGCCTCGATCAGCTTCATCGGGACGCCCAACTGGCCGATCTTTTCCTTGCAGACCCGGAACGCTTCGGCCTGCCGCCGCTCCCCGCGCTCGCGCCGCTGCCAGTCGTCGGGCAGCGCCCGGCGCAGGACGGGCCGCACGGGCGGCGGCGCGTCCTCATCGGGCACGGCGCGGGCTGGCGTCTTGACGAACCCGAACTCCAGCCCTGCCTCGCCCCCGACGACCACGGCGTCATCCACAGCGAGTTCCAATGCCCCCGGAGCGCAAAGCGTAATCTTCCCGAGCGGCTTGAAGGCCACCCCAACGACAATCGGCATAATCTCTATCTTTCCGCGCGTGGCTGCTTGTAATAGGTCCAAAGCCTGAGCACCTTGACCACTCGCGCGTCTTCTACCTGATATGCCAAGAGGCACACTGCTCCAGCGGCGTCCCCATCCCCTCACGGATGGACTCACGCATTCCTGGGACAGAAAGCAGGTACAGCGTTTCCTCAATGGAGCGCCAATCTTCTTCGGCGACTGAAATAGCGCTGGCGCGTTTGCCGTTAATCTGAACCGGCTCATGCGAGGCCGCCACTTGTTCCAGCAACTGCGGCAGATCGCTTTGCGCCTGTTCGTCGGTAATGGTTTTCATGTTCAGAGTCTACCCTATCCTTGCTCTTTAACTCCCGTTGACTACCCACCAATGACCAACGGCGTTATCGCTTCCAGAACCGAAGGCGCTCCAGCCAGGACTGAGCGGCGCTCTGGCCGGTGAGTTCGCGCAGGACGCGGGGGGACAGGGCGGCTTCCTGCATCAGCGTCTCCACCTGGCGGCGCGATTCGGCTTCGGCTTGGGCGGGCGGTGCGGGCGAGCGCAATGCGGACTCGGCCAGCCGGATCGTCCCCGAAAGCGCGGGCGAGTCGAGCGACGAGTCCAGGGCCACGGAGTCAACTTCTTCCGACATACTGCGTTTCCTCTTTCTGAGCCTGGGGGGCGGCGGCCCGGTGGTCACGGCCGCTTTCCAGGCGCTCCACCGATTCAACGCGCCGCTCGATCTCGCGCTTGAGGGCGATGATTGCCCGGTGCAGCAGAGACTTGACGGCGGACTCGGAGCGGCCCAGCAGCGGGGCGATCTCGCGCACCGACAGGTCGCCCAGGAAGCGGTGGATGAGCACATCCCCCTGGTCCGGCGGCAGCGCGGCGATGGCGGCGCGGACAAGCTGCTGCACCTCATGGCGCTCAACGACTTCCTGCGGGGAGGGTGAGCCGTCCGGCAGGTGCGAGTCCAGCAGGGCGCGCATCCCCGCGATGACCGGCGCATCGAGGGAGACGACGCCCGATGGCGGGCGCTGCCGGTGGCCGTCCACGATGAGGTTCAGGGCGATCCGGTGCAGCCAGGGGTAGAAAGAGACAGGACCACCCTGAGGATCGGATTTGAGGCGGAAGCGGCCCAGGCTTGCCAGGGCGCGCATGAACGTCTCGGAGGCGACATCCTCGGCATCCTGCGCGTTGTTGGTCTTGAGATAGGCGAGGTGATAGATACGCCTGTAATGGCGGGCGTGCAGCGTCCCGAAGGCCGCCACATCACCGCCCTGGGCGGCGGCGATCAAGGCCGCATCGCTGGGGCCATCGGGGGCCGGGTGCTCGGCGGGCACGGCGGACATCAGCCCGCACATCACGAAAAAGCCAAACATGCGCTCTCCTGACCTCAGTGTACCACAGACGGCAGCAGATGGCAAGCGATTTCCACCGGACCCTCTGAGTAGGAAGTCTGCGGGGCGCAGTTGCAGCCGTTCCGCTTTCATGGTACTATCTTTTCTTTCGTGGCGCTATCTTCTGAGGTATATCACCTATGTTTATGACCATATGGCCTGCGGGCAGGGTGCTCCCCGCTCTGCAAATCCGTTTCTGGAGCGCGGCCCTAGCGTTCCTACTGGCAAGCGCGACAGCATCTGTTCGGGCAGTTCCGACACCCACGATCCGTATTGACCGGGACGGCATGGCGATCACCCGGTCGGTGCATATCCAGCCAGGGCGGTACGTCGTCGCCGACACGGGCGGGAACGGCGTGCTCCAGATCAGGGCGGACAACGTGATCGTGGACTTTGGCGGGGCGCGATTGCTGTCCTGTCCTGACCCGGAAAACGCCGCCCGCGAGAACTTCTCCGGCATCGGCGTCAACGTGGCGGGACACAGGGGCGTCGTCATCAAAAACGCGGTCGTGCAGGGATTCGGGTGCAACATCAAGGTCCAGGACGCGAGCCGGATCACGGTCAAGGACTGCGACGTGAGCTTCAGCCACGCCCAGCGCCTGCTCCAGAACGGAATGCCCGTGGACAGCTTCCTGAACATCCGGGACCTCGCCGCCTGGCGCGGCTATGGGGCGGGCATTTGGCTGGAGAACACTCTGGACAGCGCCGTGACCGACTGCCGGGGGTCGGGGGGCATGGACGGGCTAGTTCTGGCCCATTCACGCCGCTGCACCGTCCGGGGCAATGACTTCTCGTTCAATTCCGCCTTCGGCATCGGGCTGTACGGCTCCTCGGACAACGCGGCCTACTGGAACCGCGCTGACTTCGTGAACCGCCCCTGGGGCGGCGGGTGGGGCGGCGACTCGGCGGGTCTGGCCGTAGTGAACGGCAGCAGCGGCAACTTCATCGTCGGCAATTCGCTGACGCACGGCGGGGACGGCTTTTTCCTGACAGACCGGGTGAATGGCGGCTTCGACGACCGGGACAAGGCATTTCACATTGCTGGAAGCTGCAACGATAATGTCGTGGCCGACAACGATGGCTCGTGGTCGCCGAACAATGCGTTTGAAGGCACGTTCTCCCAGCGCAACGTCTACATCGGCAACCGGGCCGAGGACAGCGGCTACGGCTTCTGGCTGGGCTTCTCTGATGGTTCGGGTGTCTTTGACAACGACATCGCCCGGAACCGTGCCATCGGTGTCGCCATCGCCCAGGGCGCGGGGTCTCGGATCGAGGGCAACCGGCTCGTCGGCAACGGCCAGACCGCCGTCGCGCTCTGGGCGGACGCAGGGCCGGGCCTGGCGGCGCATCCCTCCACTGACACGCAGATCATGGGCAACCTGGTCGCGGAATCGCCGCAAGCCTTCGACCTGGCCCGCTCTGCGAATTATTTCCTGCGCGGCAACACGCTCCGACATGCCCTGACGCCCGCCGGGCTGGATGCCGCGCCTGTCCCCGCCCTGCCCTCGGCCCGGCGGGCATTCCTGCTGTCCGCGCGCGGCCGACGCTTGCGGCAGATCCTCATTGGCCGCCCCCTGGCCTTCCAGTTTTACCGGGAGACGGGAGGCCCGCAGGGAGTGGCCTGGCTCCAGCCGGACGATTACGGTCCACGCGACTTCCGGGGCCACCTGTTCGCCTGGCACCGGGTGGATGCGGGGACGGTCGAGGTGCAGGGGCTGGAGCCAGGCGCTTTGCGGGCGACCGCCCCGGACTGGCTCAGGGCAACGACAGACCCGGCGCATCACGACATCCTGCGATTCGAGGCGAAGCTGGGGGCGCCGGGCGCAATGCGAGATGCCGACATTTCTTTCGCCGCGCCCGGCGGTCGTCAGGAGACGCTGCATATCCCGTTCCTCCTGACGACCTGGGACGTGCGCTGGTATCGCTGGGGCACGACGACCCACCCGCCGCTGACGTACACGGACCGGGCGGGCTGGGACGCGCTGTTCGCGAGCGCCCCCGTCGCGCGGGAGCGTCTGCGCGAGGTAGGGGTAGATTCTGGGGTGCCCACTCCGGTGCCGGCGGGGCTGACGCTCGACCATGTGGCGCTCGTCGCCACAACCCAGGTCCACCTGGACGCGGGAACGTACAAGTTCATCACCGTCTCTGACGACGGCATCCGGCTGTCGCTGGATGGCAAGGAGATCATCAGCCGCTGGAACCACCACGGGCCGACGCCGGACGAGGCGACGGTTGCCGTCACCGGCGGCGTCCACACAGTCGAGGTGCAGTATTGCCAGGAGGACGGCGCGGCAGCCCTTCGCGTGACATGGACGCGGCAACGCTGAGAAGGCAGGGGGGCAGAAGGAGGGGGGAGACTTACGACATCATCAGCGACGTTCACGGCTGCCTCGATGCGCTCCGCCGCCTGTGCGACGCGCTGGACTATGACAAAGCCTTTCATCACCCCCAAGACAGGCGGCTGATCTTTCTAGGCGATCTGGCGGATCGCGGCCCCGACAGCCTGGGCACCCTAGCCCTGGTCAGTCACCTGGTCAGCCGGGGACGGGCACTATTGACACTGGGGAACCATGACGACGCCCTGCTGCGCTGGCTCTGCGGCCAGCCGGTGGACATCCACAAGGGCGGTCTCGCGGAGACTATCGCGGAGATCGAGGCGTGACCAGACAGGAAAACGCTCAAAACGGCGGTCGCCGCGCTCTACGGACGCGCACCGCTGAATCTGGTCCTGGATGGCGGCGCGCTCATCGTCGTCCATGCCGGGAGCGGACCGTAGTATCGGTGCCGTCGCGCTTCCTGGCGAGGGAGTAGTAGCCCGTCTTAGGAACCCACCCCGCCGCAAGCGGCTTCCCCTCCCGGAGCAGGAGGGGGCAGAGGACGAGTGATCGAAAGGCTCTTGCCTCTTGATGAGAGGCCGGCACAGCGCCAAAGCCTTTGCCGTGCTTGCTCCTGCCCTTCCCGTTGTACCTGCTGCCGAGGCCCTGCAAGCAGGGGCGGGAGGGGAAGCCGCTTGCGGCGGGGTGGGTTCTCTGTGCCCACCACAGCGCCAGCGCGTAAGCCCCGATGGCCCAGAGCCAGGCGCAGGAACGCCCGTGCGGGAGGGAAAGAAAAGGCCGCGTAGCCGCTTGGGGTGAGGGCGGGAAAAGGGCGGCGTCGTGGACATCGCCCATCGTATCGCCTTCTAGGGCATCTAATTGGGGCTTCTCAGTGGCGTAGGAGGCTGCGTAGCGGCGGACCAGACCGTGGATCAGAGCCGCGTAGAGACCCTGACGGCGCTGGAAGTCAGGCGTGTCCGCAGGGCTGCCGGAATGGGTTTCGACCAGCGCGCTCAGGATGTTCCGGCGGGCAAACCAGCGGTGCGCCAGACGCGGGTCGGTGTCCGCACCCCAGGCCGTTGGGTGGACCGGGTAGCCGCAGGCAGCCAGGTCCCGCACGGCCTGTTGCTGGAAGGCGTGGGACGCCTTCCCCCGTCCGGTCGCTGCCTCGCGTGGGACTTCCAGGCAGTCGGCGTTGTACTCGTCGTCACCGTCCCAGTTGTGGGCGTCAAGGACAAGGCTTGGACGGAGCAGGTGGGCGGCGCGGGCAACGGCTCGCGTTTCCGGCTGGTGGAAGATGCCCCAGTCACGGTTGAGGTCGGCCCCGACGCCGTTATTTCGCGTGTCCGCTTCGGCGCCGTCGGGGTTGACCATCGGGATGAGGTACAGGGTGACATGAGCCAGGGAGGCGCGCAGGGCTGGGTCGCCGCCTTCTGCAATGCGGCGAATGAGGCCCAGGACGGACTCGGTGGAGGCCGGCTCGTCGCCGTGCTGGCGGCACAAAACCAGCACACGGATCGTCTGCGCGGGATCGGCGCGGGGATCGGCCAGTCGCACCAGCCACAAATCGCGCCGGCCTTTGGCGGACTGACCGAGGGAAGCGACGCGCAGAAGGGGACAGCGGGCGGCATCGGCCTTGAGCTGCGCCGTCATCCGGGTGTAGGGGGTGACGTTCGGCTGTGCGGAGGCTCTCAGGGTGAGGCAAAACCACAGGCAGAGGACTGCGCGGATTGTCGAGGAGCAGCGCATCAGACGAATTGGTCTTCGTAGACGCGCGGCAGGCGCGCACTGGCCGTGATGCGGCGGGCGGGAACCGTGACGACATCCCCGACCGAGACATCGGGAACATTGGTCACATCCACGGTGCAGATCTGCATCGCCACACGGCCCACGACGGGCGCTTGCTTGCCGCGAACCGTGACGGTGACGGGAGCAGGTCGCAGCAGGTTTTTCAGCCCGCGCCAGCCGGAGGAGACGCTGGCCGGGGCGACCGTGAAGCCGTCGGCGTAGCCGACCGGCAGGACGGCCAGCCTGGTCGGGCGGCGCGTGACATACTCGCTGCCGTAGCCGACGGCGCTCCCCGCCGGTACGTTCCGAACGGCCACGACCCGCGCCTGCATCCGCCACGTCTCGCGCAGGTCCAGGGCACGCGGGACAGCCCCCGACGGGTATTGCCCGTACAAGATCGTGCCGGGCCGCACGGCGTCCAGCCGCAGGTCGGGGAAGCGAACCAGGGCCGCCGAGTTGGCACAATGGCGAAGGCCGGGGTCAATGCCCGCGTGCTCTAAACCTCGCAGGACCCGGTCAAACTCGTCGAACTGCCTGCGGGTGGCGGTTTCGTCTTTTTCCAATGCCCGCGCAAAGTGAGTGTAGATGCCCGCGAAGCGCAGGCTTGGCGTCCCGGCGATTTTTTGTGCCAGGGGCAACGCCTCCGATGGCAGCGCCCCCAAGCGGCCCATGCCTGTGTCCATCTTCAAATGCACCGGCGCGACCTTGCCCGATGCCAGCGCCGCGCTCGCCACGGCGGCAAGCCCGGCGGCATCGCCTACGGTCAAGTCAAGATCAGCGGCAAGCAGCGTCCCGATCTGATCCGGCAGGGGCGGCAGGAAGATAAGGACGCGGCCTGCGATGCCCGCCGCGCGCAGTTCCAGCGCCTCATCGGGCGTCGTGACGGCGAAGAAGTCTGCGCCCGCGTCTTGAAAAATCCGCGCGGTCTCCCCTGCCCCATGCCCGAAGGCGTTGGCCTTGACGACGGTGATGATCTGGGGCGGCTTCGCCGTGTCTTGGGCCAGCAGAGTCCGCACGGCGTCAAAGTTGTGCCGCAGGGCGCTCCGGCTGACGGAGACCCAGGCGTCGGGCATGATGGTGTCGGTCACTCGGTCCCCTTCTCCGGCGTTTCGGTGGGCGGCGTTTCGGACGGCGGCGGAACGGGCGCGGCGACGGAGCGCGGCACCAGTTGATGCCGCGACGCCAAGACTTGCGTCTCGCGTGGGTGCGCGGCCTGCCATTCGGCGGCCTCGGCCAGCAGCCGGTCCCGGTCGCCCGCCTCGTCGCGCAGGATCGTCTGCATGAACTGCTCGTGCGCGGCGGTGCGGGCGGCGACGGTGCGCCCACCCCCGCTCAGGCGGTTGGTCTCGAACAAGATCGTCGGCACACCGACGACAATCGAGCCGTAGCGATGGACCAGGCGGGCAGGGTGCGTGTCCGTGATCCAGTGGCTGACGATGGGGAAGCCCTCCGCCCGCATGGCCCCCTGAACGACCGCCTGGGCATCGTCACAGGCGGCGACTATGGCGGCGTTCGCACCGCTGCCCGTTTGGGCCGCCTCGGTAAAGTCTGGGCGCGGGTCGTTCGGGTACAATTCGTGCTGGTCGGTCATCAGGTCCGGGTGCAGCCGCTGAATGGCCGAATAAAGTGCCCGCGTCTCAGGCTGCGTTCGCCGCAGCCAGTCCCGGTTCAGGTCCACGTCATGGGCGTTATGCCGCAGGAACGACTCCGACCCGTCCGGGTTCGCCATCGGCACGACCATGACCGTGGCCTGTTTCAAGTAGCCCGCCAGCGGCGTGCCCTCGTCGGCCTTCACCAAGGTGTTGATAAACGCCAGCGCCCCCTCCGTACTGGCCGGCTCGTGCCCGTGCTGGCGGCAGAGGTAAAAGAGACGTTTTCCCGCCTCGGAAGACGGGTCGTGCAGCGTGACCAGCCAGAGCGAGCGGCCCTTGACGGAGCGGCCCAAGCTGGAAAGCGTCATCCGGTGCGCGTGAGTCTTGTCGTAATCTTGAAGCGCCCGGAGCTGCTTGAGCAGGACGGCGTAGCGCGTCGTGCCCGGCGGGCGCTTGAGATTCTTTTCGGCGCGGGCCGGGGCAATGATGAGAGAAAGCAAAAGCAGCCCGGCAAGGGCAAAAGTCGGGCGAGGCATAGACGTTCATCCTCTCTGAAACAGGGCACATTCCCTTGCCTAGTCAAGCGCCCGCAGCGCCTCCCGCGCCGGGGTGAAATTGGGCTGGTACTCCAGCGCTTGCTTGAAGTCGGCGGCGGCCTCGGCTTTCCGCCCCTGGCGGACCAGTGTGACTCCGTCCGCGTAAGCGTCTTTCGCCGCATCGTTGGGCCTAAGGCGCATCGCCTGTTTGTATTGGGCGACCGCCTCCTCCCGGCGACCACTGTCGGCGAGGATGCCGCCCAGGTTGAGGTGGGCCATCCAGCTTCGTGGGTTGACGACCAGCGCGCGGTCGAACAGGGCGACGCTGCTGCGCCAGTAGGTTACTTGGGCCGCGCTGCCCGCGCCCATCAGAATCAGGACAGCGGCGCAGACGCTCCCGGCGGCCAGCCGCGCGGGCAGACGGTGGGGCAGGTGCGCCAAGCCCCAGGCCAGGGCAAGTGACGGCCCCAGCAGAGCGAGGTAGGTGTACCGGTCCGCGACCGTCGAGAAGGTCTGAAAGCGGAACGGGATCAGCCCCAACGTCGGCAGCAGGGTGGCGGCAAACAAAGACGCACCGGCCAGCAGCCAGGGGTAGCGGCGGCGCGACTGCCAGACGCACACACCCCCGACCAGAACAATCAGCGACGACAGCCAGGCGCGGTCCGCCAGGGCAACGCCGGGGCTGCGGCCATAGTCAATCCCCAGCCCGACCGGCCAGACCAGATGCCGCACGGAAAGAAGCAGGGCGTCACCGGCGACCAGGGGACGAGTCCACCAGGGCGTTGCCACGCCGGACATCAGGACCGGCTCGGCGTGATGGGCGACCGCTACGCTCGCCAGGGCAAGCGGCAGCCAGCCAATCAAAGCCCTGACGCTTTCGCGCCAGGGGCGGCCCAGAACCCAGCAGTCCAGGATCAGCGCCAGCAGCGGCAGAACGGCGGCGGACGGCTTGGACAGCAGGGCCAGCGCAAACCAAAGCGTCGCTAGGGCGTACCATCTCCGTTGACCCGCCTCGCGGAAGCGTACAAAGGCGGACAGGGCCAGCAGCGAAAAGAGCGCGCCCAGCAGATCGGTCAGCCCGGACACCCAAGCGACGGCCTCCACTTGCAAGGGATGGAGCGCGAACAAAGCCGCCCCGGCTGATGCCGCCCAATCGTTCTTCACCAAACGGCGCAGCAGCCCGAAGACGAGCAGTGTGTTCAGGACATGGACCAGCAAGCTGACCGCGTGGAAGGGCCGGGCGTCCAGTCCCGCCCCCTGCCCATCGGTCAAATACGGGGTGGCCGCCGCCCCCGGCGCAATCAGGGCGTAGACGCTATAGACCAAGGGCCGGTAAACCGTGTCCGCCGCCTTGCCCATGCCGGTCCCGGTCCAAAAATGCACCAGATTGGACGGCGTGACTGGGTTCAGATACGGGTTCCGGTAGACATTGATCTCATCGTCCCAGCGCACGAATCCATGCCGCCCGATCTCGCCGAAGACAGCGACACAGGCCAGGGCGAGCAGCAGGCCGAGGATGAGCGGGCGGCGCGAAGAATCCATGCCTCCATTGTCGGCAAACACCCGGTAATTTTGCAGGCGTCTCTAACCCCCCTTGAGCTTGCGGGCCAGCTTCTGCGCGGTCGGCTTGCCGGTGGTGTAGATCCAGTAGGCCGCCTTGTTGTAAACCAGGTCGAACTCGCCGATGTACTCGACATAGCGCGTCCCAAAGCCTTCTTTGAAGCGGTTCAAGCCCTGCAAGTGGTCTTCCTTCTCGACTTCGGCAGCGGACTCGCCCTCCTGCCGGCGGCGAGGGCTGACGCCCCGGAAGTCGTACCAGACGCAGCCTGCCTCTCTGGCCCAGCGGATCATGGCCCACTGCATGGCGTAGTTGGGCATGACGTTTCGGTGTTCGTTGGACGACTCGCCGTAGACGTACCAGGCCTTGTCGCCAATAAGAAAGCACAGGGCGCCGGACAATATCTGGCCCTGGTAGCGAGTCATGAACAGCTTCGCCATCCCGGCAGGGACTAAATTGTCCCACAGGGTCTGGAAGTAGGACAGCGGACGCGGGCGGAAGCCGTTGCGCGCGCCCGTCACCTGCATCAAATCGTTGAAGATAACCAAGTCGTCGCGCGTTAGGTCCGTCAGCACCTCGACGCCGTGCTTCTCCAATCCCAGCTTGATGTTGCGGCGCACCTGCGGCTTGAACGCGGCCAGCAGGTCGGCCTCGGTGCGGCCCGCCAGGTCGAGCTGCATGACGCAGCGCGGCTGCGTCCCGCCAAAGCCCTGCACGTCGAAGTCGGGCGGCGGCGCAAAGCCATGCCGCGTCAGCAAGGCCGTCACGTCCGCCCGCTCGATAGGCACGGCGGGGTCTATCTTGAGGAACGCGGCCCCGTCCTTCGCCGCCCGGTCACGGATGGCGTCCAGCAGGGTGGACAGGGCAGCCTCGTCGCCCCAGTCTTCCAGCAGCGGGCCGCGCGGGGCATAAAAGAAGGGGCCGACGAGGGGCAGTTTGCGGCGCAGCAGGGCGACACCGCCAATCAACCGTTCCCCCCGGAAGAGGCCGAGACGGATCGGGGTCCAGTCGGCACTCTTGACGCCCCCCCATTCCCAGGACTGGAGCACGTCGCCTTCGGGGACGCGGCCTACAAAGGCGTTCCAGGCGGCATGATCTATCTCGCCGGTCAGTTCGCGGACAGCCACCGGTTTGGCTGAAGGTTCCGTTTTGGATGGGGGAGAAGTTGTGAGGCTCAAAGGGCGGTCGCTCCTGGATAGAAGATAGGACGGTTTAACGCGAGCCGTGGGGAACGGCTAAACGGTCTGTCTGTTATTTCCTCTGAGTTATACTTATTCCCAGGGAGGATGTCAAGTACCCCATCGAATACAGCGTCACCCTAACTCCGTGAGCGCCGCCTTAACGCGGGAACGGACAGCGGCCCAGTCCCTTTGGGACAACTCCCCAATTTTGACGGGACGCGCCGCCGGAGGTAAGGTTGCCAGGAACGAGCGGAAGGCGGACGGCACACGAAGACCCGCCGCCGACCAATCCAGCAGAAGGTAATCCGTCGGCCCTACCGCTGCTGTTGTCTGGCTGGTGATCAGCCCCACGATGAGGTCTGGCCGGTTCTGATGGTAAGTCTCCGAGGAAAGAACAACCGCCGGCCGGCGTTTCACCCCGGCAACACCGGGAAAGTCAATCGTGACGACATCGCCCGGTTCAAGCATACTCTTCCTCTTCCGGGTAGAGGGTGGCCGCGTACTGCAACGAGAAGGCCGTCAAGTCGCGGATGTCCTCCTCGCTCCATTCGGCGCTCTCCTCCACAACCGGTGGTGCGGCCTGCGTAAATTCCTCCAGAATGAGCGCCGCCACGCGCAGCCGCTCGGCAGGCGGCAGGGGGCGGACATTGACCATATAGACGTCTTGAGCATTAGGCATTGGGAATGTCCTCCGGGTACAGCGTCACCAGACTCGCCTCGTCCAGTGCCGCCGCCGATACCATCCGGTTCGCCTGGGCATTGATGGCCTTCTCGAACAGGTTCCGCGCCAGCCGCGCGTTGCCGAACGTCTCGTCGCGCGCTTGGTACAAGGCCGTGAAAACGTTGGTCAGCTTCAACTCCGTCGCCGGGTGCAGATTGTAATCGCCCGACGCGGCGAAGTGCCGGAAAATCTCGGTGAGTTCGGCGGGCGCGTAGTCGTCAAAGTGGAGGAACTTGTTGAAGCGCGATTGCAGGCCGGGATTGCTGCGGATAAACTTCTGCATCGGCTCGGTGTATCCGGCGACGATAACAATGAGGTCGTCGCGGTGATCCTCCATTAGTTTCAGCAACGTATTCACAGCCTCATGCCCAAATTCGTCATGCCCTGCCTCACCTTCCGTAAGGCTGTATGCTTCATCAATAAACAAGACGCCGCCTAATGCGGTTTTGACCACTTCTTGAACCTTCAGAGCAGTCTGGCCTAAATAGCCTGCTACTAATTCGGAGCGGTCCGTCTCAATCATCTGGCCTTTGTGCAACACACCCATGCTTTTGTACAATTCAGCGATGAGCCGTGCAACCGTGGTCTTGCCCGTACCGGGATTACCAGTGAACACCATGTGCAGGCTCTGCTCAGGCACCTTCAGGCCGCGTTCCCGTCGCAGTTTCTGCACCTGTAAGAACATCATATGTTGATTCACGTCGGCTTTGATATTGTTCAAGCCGATTAGGTCATTGAGTTCTTGAAGCAGTTGTTCGTAAGTTTGTTGTGGCTCCCCACTGTTTTTTCCGCTAGTCACTTCCCTATCGGTGGGCATGGTATCGGAAGGATGGCTATCAGAGGCAATCCTAGGCTGATTGGTAGGGGCCGCCGGTGGCAGTTCACCTTGAAGAAGTCGGATGATGTCCACATATCCCTTTGCGGAGGCGTAATTTAACGCTGTATGCCCCTCCGAGTCTTTCGCGTCCATCGGTGCTCCGAAACGCAGGAGATTCTGCACCATCCATATCTGGCCCAGCTGAACCGCGATCATCAGAGGTGTGAGGCCCAAGGGACCGACGAATATTGGATCAGCACCATGCTGAAGAAGCGTTTGGACAATGGGAAGGTTGTGTGTTGTGATGGCACATTCCAGTAGAGAGTATCCATAGGTTACTGCTCCCTTTGGGGCCGCGTTCGCATCCGCACCAGCGAGTAGGAGGAGATTGACAATTGACTCAGCCGAGTATCCAATGGCTATTTCCAGCGGCAAACGCTGATCGTAGCCCGGCATGTTCGGGTCTGCCCCCCGTGCCAGAATGCTGCTCACGGCGGCGTAATTTCTGTTGTAAAGGGCGATGCCCAGCGGCGTTGACCCATTTGCCTGGACATTGACATTTGCTCCTGCCTTGAGCAGCGACTCTATTGCTTCTTCATATCCAGCTAGGCAGGCCGAAATCAGTGGTGTTGTGCCATCCTTATGTTTGATATTACAGTCTGCACCACGATCTAAGAATATCTTTATAATGTCGATGTGGCCGAACACGGCGGCGAAAGAGAGGGGCGAGACGCCCCTTTCATTAAGGCCATTGATTGGCGCGCCAGCATCAAGGAGCGCCAGCACCTTTTCGGTTTCCCCTGCGCCTGTTGCTGTTGTAAGAGCATCGCTAGACGGACTCATCATCTCAGAATCCTTTATGGGGGTGCCTGCCGGGACCTTTTTCGCTGGCTCAGATGCAACATAAGAAAGCTGATGATTCGCCTCAGGCTGGTCTTTGGGCTGCGGTTCCTGGTATCGTGTAGGCTGCGGTAGCGGGTGCAGTGGAGCAGAATTGGCCTTTTGATTCTGATAATGGATGGCCTCTCGGAATTGCTGCACGAAAAGCTGGGCGACGGCGGCACTGCTTGTATGTAATAATAGGTTCAGTCCCTGTGAGGAGTGAAGCGTCACCGTGCCATATTGGCAGATTGGAACCTCATAGTTGTCCCGGAAGCGGCGGTCCGGCGAGCCATCCTTGTTGACGTAGGCCCATATGTGGCCTAGAACTGTGGTGTCGGCTGGTAAACCTGTTGTCTCTGTGAAATTGATTGTTCCGCTCTCCCATGACAAAGCTTCATATTCAACAGCCTGGTAAATTACCGTGTCTTTGCCAGGGTCGGGATTACAGATATAGAGACGGTCAGGGAGAAAGAAGAGTTGCTGATTCCCCGAACCAAAGTCCAAGCAAAAGGGTTGGGTGTTGGCTTTAAGGAAGGGGGGGACCGCTCGGCTGACCTGAACCATTCGGCGTGCATCCAGTTCGCTACTTCCCGCGTTGCGTCGCCAGTCACTTGTGGGTTCCACGCCCGTTATTTGCCATACCCTGCTTCCACCCGCCAGAATGCTGAGAGCATCATTCATGGCCTGCCAGCGCGTCGCGCCACCTGCCTCAATGTTGTATGATAGGGGAAAAATACGTTTCTGGACGTCATTTTTCTGGACGGCGGGAGCCATACGCGCGGTGATAACAGCCATCACCATGGTGGCAGTAGCGCAAAGAGCGGTGAGTACGAGCAGGATGGAAATAGACCCGGAACCTGCAATGGGCCACACTCCTGCGAACGGAACTGTACCGGCCCAGCAGAGGGCTACGGCAACGGCAAAGCCAAACAATATCGTACAGCCACTTCGCCACCGCATCTCAGGCCATTCTTGCGATGTATGGATGGTCGCATTGATCCGTCCGAGCAGATCTGCCGCGTTCTCGTCCGTTAGCGCCTCTGTGTCCAGGGCGGCGATTTGTTCCTCTCCGAGTGACTTATCTACTAAATGATTGGAATCGGATGGCGATATTCCGTAAGGGTGGCCGATGCGTTGGCGGTAGTGGACGCCATGACTGCCTACCGTGATATAGCTGCCGCGAGGCCCCGTGGAGACGCGCCCGCCCTTGACACCTGCGGAAACGCTGACACCGGAAGGGGATAGGTTCGGGCGGATGCCGCCTACGTCTTCGGATTTGCGGAAGAATAGTCTCCCTATTTCACTTCCTCCGTGTCGCTGACGACACAAGACGGCTGAGGCAACTGGCCGTAGCGTTCAACTCCAGGTAACATGGAGGGTCGCCAGCAGCGGTCATAGATCTGAAGGGACGCGCGACCGTCCGGAAATGAAGCCAGCCCCTCGGAACCGGCGCGGTCTTCCGCCATGTAAAACACGATCCGCCCGTGATCGTACCGCCGGAAGGGTTCTAGTTGCATGGTGACGTTGCTTCCGAAGTCCGTGCCGTAATACTCCTCTAAACCACTGAGTTCACTCCATAACAAACTGGTGACGGCAGCGGAGAGGCCGGCAGGTATGCCGACCCATTACTGAATCGCATACTCGCCTTGCCAAAGGGTGAAGGCTCGTTCCCGTACACGCCTGTTCCGGCTATCTCGGACGGCCCCTAGTGCACTCCTCAGAGCAAAGTCGATCTTTTGGTAGAACTCGTCCCACCCCGTCTTCGTGATAGCGTCGAGGTAGTATCCGTAAGCGTAGATACGTTGTGTCTGGTCAATCACATCGGTGTAAGCTTCTAGCATCTCTCGCGCCTGCTGCCCCGCGTTGTGTTCTACTCGCCTCGCCATGTCTAAATTCTCTCATTCCCTGTCTGCCGAGCCTGTTCTGCGCCCCGACGCTGGACCTCAAGACGAATCTTATGCCAATCCTGCGCGGTCATGGGTGTAGAGGGGCCGCTGTCCAGACCCTCTTGGAGCAGCGCGTCCAGCGTCTGCTGCGCTTTGTGCCGCTGGTCTTCGCGAACCAAATCACGGAAGTAATCGCTAGCGGTGTCGTAATCGCCCCCTTTGACACTCTCTTCTACGAAGTCACGCAATACATCTGGCAAAGAGATATTCAGTGTCGTCATGAGTCTGCCTCCATCGTTATCATACAGCGCGTTTTCAAGTTAATCTGTCCGATAATCATGCAGCCCTCCGTGGCGAACGCGCCCCCAAGCGACCCAGTGCGGGCGAGCCGATCCGCGTGGCATAAAGCGGAGCGCCGGGGTATTTGGCGGTGCGGTTGGAGGCGGCGCGATGGTCCGCGTCTATCTCATATTGCCCCGTTTCGACGTTGATAACCAGCACCTTGCCGGTGTTGCCCACCTCCACCTGCGGGCGTAACTGCTGCTCGTACAGTACTTTGCCGCGCCGAATGATCTCTTCCGTGTTGTAGAGCGGATGTGCCATATGTTCAAGACCCTCCTGGATGATCAGACCTCATTGAGTATGGCATAGGCGGAGGCGAGTGTCAACCGCTGTCGCGCTGCCCGACCTGTGCGCGGACGATGGCGAGGAAGTTTTCCAGCACGGGGGAGGCGTCCTCTTTGCGCGAGATGACCGCCAGCTCCGTCCGGGGCGCATCGTCGGGCAGGGGGCGATACACGACGCCGTCGCGGTGCAGGTGCTGGACGCTTGCGGGCAGCAGGGCGACCCCCAGGCCCGCCGCGACCAGGCTGATGGCCGTCTGCATCTCGCGCACCTCCTGGACGACGCGCGGCGCGAACCCCGCCCCCTCGCAGACGGCACGGACGACCTGGGCGTAGGAGGGCAGCGGCCTTTCGGGGAAGGAGACGAATGGTTCCCCCGCCAGCAGGGGAAGCGACAGCGCGGGCTGGGCGGCTAGGGGGTGGGATTCGGGCAGCGCCACCAGGAACGGCTCGCGCAGGACGGCCTCGACGGCCACCTCCGCCTCGGCCGCATGGGGTCGGGCGAAGCCGACGTGGATGCTGCGGTCACGCAGCGCGACGGACTGCTCGGCGGCATTCAGCTCCATCAGTGACAGGTGGACGTCGGGGAACTGCGCCCGGAAGTCGTGCAGGACGGCGGGCAGCAGGTCGTAGGTAGCCGACGCGGCGAAGCCGATGCCGAGCCAGCCCGTCTCGCCGCGCGATGCTCGCCGCGCGGATTGGACGGCGGCGTCCAGAGCCGCCAGAGTCTGCCGCGCGCCCATGAGAAACACCTCGCCAGCAGGAGTGAGCTGCACCCGGCGGCTGGTCCGCGAAAGCAGCGTCACGCCTAGCTCGCGCTCCAATTGCTGAATCTGCTGACTGAGCGGCGGCTGGGCGATGAACAGGCGCGCGGCGGCGCGGCCAAAGTGAAGTTCTTCGGCCACGGCTACGAAGTAGCGCAGATGTCTCAATTCCATATCCACGACCTCTCAATTATGCAACAAAGATATATTGGACACCCACCTAATTATAGCGCATAATAGCAGCAACGGGACGAGATGAGGAGGCTGACATGAGCGAAACAGCGACGACGATGCCCACGCGCTCGGCGAAAGAGCAGTTCGACAAGCAGGCCGCGCATTACGACAAGCAATGGAACACCTGGAGCGAGGAAACGCTGGGCTGGCTGCTCCAGAGCGCCGACCCGCACGCCGGGGATTTCGTGCTGGACGTGGCAACCGGCACGGGCTTCACGGCGCTGGCCTTCGCCCCATATGTCGGGACCGTGATCGGGCTGGACGTTTCCTCGGGAATGCTGGACCAAGCCCGCAAGCAGGCGGGGGAACGGAAGATCGCCAACGCCGTCTTTCAAGAAGGCACCGCCGAGTCGCTTCCCTTTGCGGATGGGACGTTCGACATCGTGACCTGCCGGATCGCGCCGCATCACTTCCTGGACATCCGAAAGTTCCTGGCGGAAGCGGCCCGCGTCCTAAAGCCAGGCGGGCGGCTCGCCCTGGTGGACACGACCGTCCCCGACGACTCGCGTGAGGCCGCCGCCTGGCAGAACGGGGTCGAGGCCGTGCGCGACCCGTCCCACGTCCGCAACCACACGCCGGGCGAGTGGCGGGCGATGACCGAGGCGACGGGGCTGACGGTGAGCGAGTGTAGGAGCGGCGAGGGCGGAATCACCATCTCCCTGTCCGACTGGATCACCAAAGCCGGCTGCACGCCGAAGCAAGCCGCCGAAGTCCGTCGGCGTTTCGCTGAAGTGCCGCAAAGCGCCAGGGCGACGTTCCAGATCGCGTCGCAACCGGACGGCGAGACCGTCTTCACCTGGCAGCGCGTCACGCTCCTGGCTGTGAAGCCCGCGCAGGAGGGCTGAGGGGGTACAATGGGTATCAGAATGCTGATGTGGCTGTTCCGGCATCGCTGCCAGTGTCCTTAGCGTCAGCCGAGCGGCAAGGGGATATATGTCAACCAGCGGCACAAACCCAGGGGTGAAGTTACAGCTCGACGTTCAGGGTTTTGACGCGCACCCGTGGCAGCGCTACATAAGCGGCAGCGAGCGATCAGGAATAGAATTTCACACTTTGGCTGAACTCGGAGACACCGAAGCCAACCGAAAACGCTTGTATGAACTCAACAAGGTCTGCTCCGCTGACATCCCTGGGCGCGGCCCCTTCTACTCCTATGAGCAGTACCGCGATGCCCGCCTTCAACCAGAGAGCTACACTCCTGCCGGGATAATCCTAGCCATTGAGGGCGACACCTGGGTAGGTATGTCTGCGGCTTCTTATCACAAGGAGCAGAACTTCGTCTTTAACGAGATGACTGGGGTGCCAAGAGAGTACCGTCGCAGAGGGATCGCTACGGCTTTGAAGGTCCTCGCAATCCGGTTCGCTGCATCACTCGGAGTTCCTGTAATCTACACGTTTCATGCCGCCGCGAACGTCGCCGCGATCGCCATGAACCGGCGCTTAGGCTACACCGATCGTCTCTAGAAAGAACACACATGCGTACACGTTTTCTCGCTTTCATTTCGCTGCTATCCCTGCTGGCGGCTTCCGCCGCACAGGCTCAACTGTCTCCTTCGTTCACGAAACTGACCTGGTACGGCCACGCGGCTTTCAAGATCACGACGCCTTCGGGCAAGGTCGTCCTGCTGGACCCCTGGATCACCAACCCAGCCAACAAGAACGGGGCGGCGGACTTGGCAGGCATTACGCGCGCCGACTTGATCCTGATCACGCATGGTCATTTCGACCACGTTGGCGACTCGGTCGCCATCGCCAACAAGACGGGGGCCAAGCTGGTGGCGACAGGAGACTTGGCCGATGCCCTGGTGGCCTACGGCGGCTACCCGAAGGCGCAGGCCGGCATGGACACGCAGGGCAACTTCGGCGGCGAGATTTCGCTGCTCGGCGGCGAGGTCAAAGTGCTGTTCGTCCCGGCCATTCACAGCTCGGCGGTCTCGCCCCCGGCCGGAAGCGCCGACACCAACCCGCACAACGGCGGCAACCCCGGCGGGTTCGTCATCACGGTCGCGGGCGGGCCGACGATCTATGACACGGGCGACACGGATGAGTTCGCCGACATGGCCCTGATCCCGCGCGCACACAAAATAGACGTCATGCTCTGCTGCATCGGCGACCACTACACGATGGGACCCGCCCGCGCCGCCGACGCCGTGAAAATGGTCGGCCCGCGCGTCGTCATCCCGATGCACTACGGCACTTTCCCCATTCTGACCGGGACGCCCGCCGAGTTGGGCGACGCCCTGAAGGCGAACGGCTCGAAGGCGAAGATGATCGTGATGCGCGTTGACCAAACGCTGACGTTCTGAGGAGATAAATTCTATGCCGAAAACGATGTTCGAGAAGATTTGGGACGCCCATGTCGTCCGTGAAGAAGCGGGCCAGCCCGCGCTGCTCTATGTAGACCTGCACCTAGTCCATGAAGTTACCTCGCCGCAGGCGTTCGAGGGCCTGCGCCTGACGGGGCGCAAGGTGCGCCGACCGGACTTGACCGTCGCCACGATGGACCACAACGTCCCGACGACGGACCGCTCCCTGCCGATCCTGGACCAGATTTCCAAGAAGCAGATGGAGGCGCTGTCGGAGAACTGCCGCGAATTCGGCGTCACGCTCTACGACATCCACTCCCAGCGGCAGGGCATTGTCCACGTCATCGGCCCCGAACTCGGCCTGACGCGGCCCGGCCTGACCATCGTCTGCGGCGACAGCCACACCAGCACGCACGGCGCGTTCGGCGCGCTGGCCTTCGGCATCGGGACGAGTGAGGTAGAGCATGTCCTGGCGACTCAGTGCCTGCCGCAGTCCCGGCCCAAGACGATGGAGATTCGCGTTAACGGGCAATTGGGTCTGGGGGTGACGGCCAAAGACATCATCCTCGCCATCATCGGCAAGATCGGCACGGACGGGGCTACGGGCTACGTCGTCGAGTACACGGGCGAGGCGATCCGCGCGCTCTCGATGGAGGGCCGCATGACGGTCTGCAACATGAGCATCGAGGCGGGCGCGCGCGCGGGCATGATCGCGCCGGACGAGAAGACGTTTGCCTACATCCAGGGCAAGCCCTCCGCCCCGGCGGGGGACGCCTGGGAAGAAGCCGTCGCTGCCTGGCATAAGCTGCCGACGGATGCGGGCGCGACCTATGACACCGTGGTCGAACCGGACGCCAGCGAGATTGCCCCGCACGTCTCGTGGGGCACCAGCCCCGGCATGGTCGTCCCAATTACGGCAACGGTGCCTTCGCCCGAAGACTACGCCGACCCCGCCGACCGCCGAGCCGCCGAGCGCGCCCTGGAATATATGGGATTGGACGCGGGCGTCCCGATTCGCGGGATCGAACTCGATACGGTCTTCATCGGCTCCTGCACCAACGGGCGCATCGAGGACCTGCGCGCCGCCGCGTCCGTCCTGAAGGGCCACACAGTCCACGCGGGCCTGCGCGCCCTGGTCGTCCCCGGCTCGGTGCAGGTCAAGCTCCAGGCCGAGGCCGAAGGATTGGACCGGGTCTTCAAGGACGCCGGGTTCGACTGGCGCGAGGCCGGCTGCTCCATGTGCCTGGGGATGAACCCGGACATCTTGCAGCCCGGCGAGCGCTGCGCCTCCACCTCCAACCGCAATTTCGAGGGCCGCCAGGGCAAAGGCGGGCGCACCCACCTCGTCAGCCCCCAGATGGCCGCCGCCGCCGCCATTGAGGGACATTTAGTGGACATCCGGGAGTGGGAAAAGAACTGATAGGTCTCAGAGGCGAAGGAGTGCCGAATGACTTCATTCGAGTTTGTGCGCCTGGGTATCCCCTGTACGGTGCAGACCCGGAACAAGAGCCGCCTGGACAACTATCGGCGGGATGTGCGGCGGGCGGCGACTGCTCGTTGGTCCGGGAACATCGCACCTTTAGCCGTTCCTGTCAGCGTCACCATCAACTACTATTACACGAGCGACGCTCTGGATGTAGACAACATCATCAAGCCAATCCTGGACCAGTTGAAGGGTCTGGTCTACCAGGATGACTTGCAGGTAGTCAAAGTCGTCAGTCAAAAGAGCCTTGTGCGGACTGAGGGCATCGCGCCTCGCGATGCGTCGTCGGTGCTGACAGACGGCTTGAGGTCAAGGGATGATTTTCTGCACATTCTGGTAGAATGGGAGTGAGAGACACACAAATGCAAACACTAGCCGCCCCACCAATAATTGACCCCCAGGTCGCTGCTGGCATCCGGGAACGCCTCGCGAACAGCCGACACCTAATTGCCTCCGGCCAATTGAAGGTTGCTGCCATTCTTCTCTGGTCTGCGTTTGAAGCTGCCGTTCGCTCATCCCTGACAGACTTGGGACGGCAGACTGACGATCCCATCGAGATCAGCGAGACGCCCCGAGGACTATCCACGCAGGCGGTCGCTTATGGTGTCATTGACCCGGAGGATCGTGATGTGTTGCTGCGCTTGTTGCCTGTCGCCCACGGCGACGCGAAAGCCTTTGATGTGAGCCTTCTCCAAGAACTCAGCCGATTCACCGAGCGAACGCTGGACGAAATGGAGCAGCGATAGTAACCTACGGGAGTGGGGGAAGGACTGAGAGGAGCAGGCCAATGGCCGTTGCCGAGCCGAAAGCAGACGTTCCGGGCATTACGCGCCCGATGACCTACGAGGAATACATCAGTGGGTCGGAGGAGATGGCCCGGTATGACATCATTGACGGCTGGAAGGTGTACCGGCTGTACGGAGACAAGCAGTTGCCGAACCCGACACGAGAACACCAGCAGATACAAGGGAATCTGTACCTCGCTTTACGCCGGTTTGCCCAAGAAAGCAGGCAGGGTCAGGCAATCATGTCCCCGTGCGACGTGCTGATTACTTTGCGGCCCTGGCATAGCCGCCAGCCCGACGTACTTTTTATCAGCAGCGAACGTCTAGTCCAAAATCCACCGCCGGACGAGCCTGATCCTCTCTCCCCAGCCCCGGAACTGGTGGTGGAGATCGTCTCCCCGTCCGATACGGCCTCCGTGCTTGCTGCGAAGATCACCGACTACCGTTCCGTGGCTGTGCAAGAGGTCTGGATCGTCAGGTCCGGCGACCAGACCATTGAGGTCATGCGCCTTTCGGCGGAGCAGGCCGAAACCACGGACGTTTATGGGCAGGGTGATGCTGCCGTCTCACAAGTCTTTCCCGGCCTCGCCGTGCCGGTCGGCAGCATCTTTTCGCAGGAGTAACTTATGGAACCGTTTACCAAACTCACCGGCCTTGCGGCCCCGCTGGATCGGGTCAACGCGGATACGGACCAGATCATCCCGAAGCAGTTCCTGAAACGCATCGAGCGCACGGGATTCGGGCAGTTCCTGTTCTTCGACTGGCGCTACGAGGGCGACGGCAAAACGCCGAACCCCGACTTTGAGCTGAACCAGACGCAGTATCAGGGCGCGACGATTCTCATCACCGGCAAGAACTTCGGCTGTGGGTCGTCGCGCGAACATGCACCCTGGGCGCTGGCGGATTACGGGTTCAAGGCGATCCTGGCGCCCTCGTTCGCGGACATCTTTTACAACAACTGCTTCAAGAACGGGCTTCTGCCCGTCACGCTGCCGGAGGAGACGGTCGCCATGCTCCTGGAGCGGGCGAAGACGCCGGGCTACCAGATGACGGTGGACCTGGAAAACCAGACTGTCTCGGACGCCCAGGGGTTTTCCATGACCTTTGAAGTGGATTCGTTCCGGCGTCACTGCCTACTGAACGGGCTGGACGACATCGGGCTGACCTTGCAGCACGAGCCGGACATCACGGCCTATGAGGCAAAGCGGCCCCTGTGGACGCGCAGCGCGTCGGCGGAGGCGTAACAGGGCAAGTATTTCCACGGTATTTCCACTGTATTGCTGCGGCGGCTTGTCCCGAAAGCAATCCTTGCACCGAGTCTTGTGTTATAATAGCACCAGAGCGCCGGCCACTCCGGCGGGACATGCAAGGACTGCCGTTCGGCTTTGCCGAGGGTGCCATTTCACGGCCACGGGAAGCCGCAGCCCTCTGAAATCAAATTTATGAGCAAATATTACTCATGATTTTATCCGGAATCCCGCTTCGGCGATTTCAGCGATGTTAGCGGGACGATTCGCTTTTACACCCGTGTGCGCGCCTTGCTGGAGCCTCAGTTCTCCGTACTAGACATCGGGTGCGGACGCGGCTCTTACACTGCCATGATGAGCAACTTTGAAAAACTGCTTATGGTGTACAAAGGGCAAGCAAAACATGTCGTTGGGATCGATCTTGACCCGATCGGGGAGACGAACCCGACCCTGGACCAGTTTCGACTGATCGAGGGGCCGAAGTGGCCGGTCGAGGATAGCTCGATTGACCTCGCCGTTTCGGACTGGGCGATGGAACATGTCGAGGATCCGGAGGCGTTTCTCCGGGAGTGTCATCGAGTCCTGAAGCCGGGCGGTTTCCTCTGCATACGAACCGCCAACCGTTTAGGCTATGTCGTGGCTCTGTCCAGCTTGATCCCGAACCGCATCCACACAAAAATCTTGAATAAAGTACAGCCGGGGCGCGAGGATCAGGATGTTTTTCCAGCGTTCTACCGCTGCAACACCGTCGGAAAGCTCAGGCATGCGCTGAAGGGACTCGGCTTCGACGCCTGCGTGTACGGGCATAACCCGGAGCCGTCTTATCTCGGATTTTCTTTTCCGAGCTATGCTCTTGGGGTGCTTTATCAGAAGGTCATTCCCCGTATATGGGGGACGACGCTGTTCGCCTACGCCCGGAAGCAATGAACGAAAAGTGGACAGGGCGCGAGCTTTCGGATGAAGACTTTGGTGGGCGAGAGTGGCCGGAGATCGAGATGACTGGATGCCGCGTCACCTGCTGCCGGTTCCGAGGTGCGCGTCTGAGCGAGGGGCGAATCCGCGACTGCTGGTTTGACGAGTGCGATTTCAGCCATGCGCGCCTGAACGCGACCGAGTGGGCGGCATCATCCCTGTCGAACTGCGTCTTCACGGGCGCAAATCTGTTCCTCGCCCGGTTCGAGAGCTGCCGTCTCTTGGGCGCGTCGTTCGCCGAAGCGGAACTGGGCGGGCTGACGATTGCCGGCGGCGACTGGTCCTGGGCCAGCCTGCGGCATCAAGACTTGGCGGGGCAGGATTTACAGGGCGTCAAGCTGGTGGGGGCGGACCTGTACGGGGCCGATTTGAAGAAAGCCGATCTGCGGAAAGCGGACTTGACGGAGGCGAATCTGAACCAGGCTCTGCTGGCGGGGGCCGATTTGCGCGGCGCAACATTGGACAAGGTAGATCTGAAGGGGCTGGACCTGCGCGGAGTACGAATGGACATGGTGCAGACGGTCCTGCTGGCGCAGTGTTACGGAGTGAAGGTAGGCTAACAAGTAAACAGAGGGCGCGGCGGATGCCGCGCCCTCTGTTTATTTCAGCGCTTCTTCCGCTTCCAACTCGCGCAGCAACGGCTCGGCGCGGGCGACGAGTTCCTCCTTGCGCGGGCGCAGGGTGTCTCGCGTCTCGCAGTAGATGGCGAGGGCGCCTAGGGGATCAAGCGATTCGGTGAGCAACTTGGAGCGGACGGCGTCGGTGTCCCGGACAACCTCTTTGTGGATCGAGACAGTCAGGAAACTGGGGTTGAGGGCGGCGCGGATGTCGGTTTCGCGCAGGGCGGCCTGCTGCTCGGACTTGATTTTGTAAGCCATCTTGACGATGGCGTCCCCAATGGGCTGCTTTTTGATTGCCGCCAGAATTGCCTCCGTCGGGTCGTCGCCCGCTTCGGTCGCGTCCACCTCGATCTCGACAAAAGAGCGGCTCTTGACCCGGACGTGCTTGACTTCGGTGGCCCCTTTCGCCAGGTCCACCAGGGCAAAGCCCTTTTCTTCCAACCGTTCCCCGAAGTCAATCCGCTCGATGCTGCCGCTGTAGACAACGGGTGGCTGCAACCCTTTGTGCAAATCCTGGTAGCGATGGATGTGGCCCAGGGCGACATAATCGAACGGCGCTTGGGTCAGCACGGACAGAGGCACTTCCGGCTCGTTGGTCAGGTAGCCGACCTGGTTGGCGCTGAGTTTGGCGTTGGCGACCGAAAAGTGGCCCATGAGAATCGTCGGCAGATCGGGGTCACAGGATGCTGCCAGGGCGTTGATGCCCGCCGTGTAGCGGTCCACGATGAGCTGCGTGGTTCCTTGAACACCCTGGTCTTTGTTTTCCTCACGGGACAGGACGAGGCTCTTGATCAGGTACGGCATGGCGGCGATCTGAACGCGCGCGCCGCTTTTGGTCTCGACCACGGCCATGTCCGGGTGATCGAAGACGCGCAGCCTTTCCCCGGCCAGCTCGCCGAAGATCTCGATGGCGTTGGCCCGGCCCTTGGTGTTCGGGATGTCGTGGTTGCCGGCCAGCATGACGACGGGAACGCCCGCGCGCGTCAGTTTGGCGAGGCACTGGGCGAACTCGCGCTGGTGGGTCTGGTTTGGGTCGCGCGTCTTGTAAGCATCCCCGGCAAAGACAGCCAGCTCGACTTCGGCTTCTAACGCGATGGCGATGGCTTCCAACAGAGCGTTGCGAAAGTCTACCAGGCGCGACGGCAAGCCGGTCTGCGGATCGAACCGGCCATAGTTCTCGACGCCGAAGTGGACATCGCCGAAGTGCATGAGGCGGATTGGTTTGGGCATGGTGTTTCTCGTGTGATAGTAGGAACCCCTCCCGCCTCGTTCCTCGGCACCCTCCCCGAAGCGGAGAGGGAAAGAGGAAAGGCGACAGGCCCCGTGCGGACCTCCTACCCTTCCCGTTTCGGGAGGGGAAGCCGCTTGCGGCGGGGTGGGTTCCGCTAGACCGGCAGCACTTCCACGACCGGCGGCAGCAGGATGGACTGCGGGTTGGTCGCGGCGGCGATGGCAGGCACGTCGTTCAGGAAGTGGTAGCAGACGCTGAACTCTGCCACGCCAGTAATCGTCTCACCAAGACGGAATGCGATGGACACGTCGCCTTCATGCGTCAGCCTAACGGCCATATCCCGGCAATCCGGCGGCACTTGGGTGATAGCAACGGCTAGCGCCTTGTCGCTGTCTACCAGGTGAAGCCACCGCTGCGGCAGGAACTCCTCAGCAGTCGCCACTTCCCCAACGTAATCCGTCCGCCCCGCCGTCGCCACGGACCAGCGGGCATGGGGCGCATCTCCGAACTCCGTTCGCCAGACGATCTCCGGCGCCTTGTCGTCTAACTTTCCGAAGACATAGCCACCCACGCCGAAGTCACAGGTGAGCGTTGGCGCGGTGATGGCGAGCGGGAGTGTGAAAATAATCTCGTCGTTTGGTTTTGGGTGTTCCAGGCAATGAGTTATCGTGGCCCAAGATTTGCAGGCGGTTAGCTCTACTCGGCTCCAAGCATGGCAATTATCATTATACTTGCCATATGCCACAGCCCAGGCGCTAATCAGGTCATCACCGAATAGGTTTCTGTAGTCATGTCTGTTCATCGCTTCAGCATTACGAGTAACGCTACTCTCGCGTTGCATATGGCTGATTTGATCGTAGACAACACTTTCGATATTGTTATCCCAATCTATGTCCAGTTGAAAGCGTTGTTGCTTGCTTCGCTGACAGTTGCTTTCTTGTACTGTGTTGAACTGTATGGGGTCAGCTACTAACATCGGTGAGCTATCATTAACCAGTAAAAGCTCCAGCGTGGAAAGAGGTTCAAGCGAAACTGCGAAATCAAGGCGATGTGGAGGTTCTTCAGTACCCGATGCTGAAGAGATCAACAGCGGAACCTCTTGCCCATCGGACGTTTGCAAGCCTGTGGTAAACATCCCCGCGCCTTCAGGAAGCGGCATAATTACTGTCAATGGGTACAGAAACCGCCGGATGCCGTGGGTCTCGCGGACGCGGAGGCGGGCCAGGACTTCGCTCATTTGGACAGTGCCTCCTCGAAAATCGCCGCGATATGGTCTACGGTATACTGCGTCGCCCCCTGGCTGCCCTCGAAGACCGAGTAGGCGGCTTTGCCCATCGCCTCCCGCGCGTCGGCGTCTTGCAGCAGGCGCACGAAGGCTTCCGTCAACTGCTGCGTCTGTGCTTCTTTGTCCGTCTCGTCGGCGGAAATCTGGGCGATGCCGCCGCGCTCGAGGAAGTCGTCAATGATCTGCGGGAAGTTCTTCATGGATGGGCCGACGACGATGGGTTTGCCGTAGACGGCGGGTTCCATGATGCTCTGGCCGCCGTGGGGGATGAGCGTCCCGCCGACGAAGACGACGGTGGCGAACTGGTAGGCTGTGGCGAGTTCGCCCAGGGTGTCGCCGATCAGCACGTCGGCGCTCGGATCGCCCGGCGCGGGGTCGGAGCGGCGCTTGACGCGCCAGCCCTGCCGCTCGGCAAGTTGGGAAACGGGAGTGAACCGCTCCGGGTGGCGCGGGACGAGCAGGAGGCGCGTGTTCTCCAAGCCCGGCGTCTGCCGGATACGGCGCAGAGTATCAAGGATGGTCTGCTCCTCGCCCTCGTGGACGCTGCCGGCAACGATTAAGGGAGCATTCCCCGCCGTTAGGGCGAGAGACTGGTCAAGCGCCGCCGCCTGCGCTTCGGTGACTTCTTTTTCCACCAGATTGCGGTCGTACTTGATGTTGCCGCTGACGCGCAGCTTGCTCGGCGGGGCACCCATGCGCTGCAAGCGGTCAGCGTCTTCCCGCGATTTGGTCAGCAGCAATGCGTAGTTCTGGAAGACCGGCCCCATCAGCGGCTGGAGCCAGCGGTAATACTGGAACGACTGGGCGGAGATGCGGCCGTTAACCATCACGATGGGGATGCCGCGCTTTCTCGTCTCGTGCAGGACATTGGGCCAAATCTCGGTGTCAATCGCGATGAACAGTTGGGGCCGGATGGTGTCCAGCACTTTGTTCGCGATGGAGGCAAGGTCAATCGGGAAGTAGAACGTGTGTCCCTCTCCGTACTTCGCGAACCGCTCCTGGGCGATGGCCTGGCCGGTCTTGGTGATGGTGCTGAAGACGAACCGCGCCTGGGGGAGCCGTCGGGAGAGGGCGTGGGCGAGCGGCTGGACACTCAAGGTCTCGCCGACGGAGCAGGAGTGTATCCAAACCGTCGGGCGTCCGTCGGCTTTGAGCGTGTCCGGCAGGAAGCCGAGCCGCTGCCTCAGCGCGGGCAGATACTTCTGGTGCTTCCAGGCGCGGTACAGGAAATAGGGGGTCATCACAAAGACCCAGGAGCCGAACAAGAAGCTATAGAGGGAATACATAGGTGATTGGGTGCGGCAGAGCCACGGGTTGAAACCCGAGGCTGCCAAGTTCCCCGTGTCCAGGGGACACAAGAAAGTCCCTCCGGTTGGCCTTTTGGTCTTCCGTCCCCTGGACGGTGGGCTTTTCCGAGCCTCGGGTTTCAACCCGTGGTAATCAGCTACGCGCTGTTCGCCGTGCTGAACATCGCGATGACGCGCTCCAGATCGGCCTCGGTGTCCACGCCCACCGTATCGTGCGGCGTCTCGGCCACATAGATCGGAACGCCGTTCTGCAAGAAGCGGAGCTGGTCCAGACTCTCAGATAATTCCAAAGACGACTGCGGCAGGCTGTGGTACAGGTCCAGCGCCTCGCGCGTGTAAGCGTACAGACCGATGTGCTTGAAGTGCTGGACGCGGCCCGTCCCTGCTCGGTCATAGGGAACCGAGTAGCGCGAGAAGTAGAGCGCGCTGCCATTGTCGGCTGTGACCACTTTGACGTTGCTCGGGTCGGCGGCCTCGGCGGCCTGGATGCCGACTTTCAGCGTCGTCACCCGCGCGCCGCTGCCGTCACTGAACGGGGCCAACATCAGTTCCAAATGGTCAGGCCGCAGGGTCGGCTCGTCGCCTTGGATGTTGACGTAGATGTCCGCGTCGGTCCGCGTCAGGACCTCATGCACCCGGTCCGTGCCGGACGGGTGCTCGCCCGTCAGGATGACGGGGATGCCCGCCGCCTCGCAAGACGCCTGGATTTCGGCGCTGTCCGTCGCCACCGCCAGGTCGGTCAGGAGCGGCGAGCGCTTGGCGTTCAGGTAGACCCAGTGGATCATGGGCCGCCCCGCGATCTCGCGCAGCGCCTTCCCCGGCAGGCGCGTCGAATTGAACCGGGCGGGGATCACGCCCATGATTTTCAGGTTGTTGGTCATAACTTATGTGCGGACCTCTCCCCGGCGCAAGCGCCGACCCTCCCCTGTTAAGGGAGGGTCAGGAGAAGGAGGCCCCTGTCGTCGCTGTTACCCTTCCTTAACAGGGAAGGGTGGCGGCTTGCCGCCGGGTTAGGTTCCGTTTAGGTTCCGTCCGGTATCTCCGCCAACTCCGCCGGGCGCAGGTGGATCAGCTTGATGCGCCAGTGGTCGCCGAAGCGCTCCTTAACGGCGGCATCGTCCTCAATCTGGCGCTTCTTGCCCCCCTGGACCCAATAGGTTTCCGGGTGGGGCCAGGAGTAGACCAACTTGCCCTCGGCGGCCTCGGCCAATGTCAGCGGCGGGCCATCGGGAACGATACCCCCACCCTCGGCGGTCGGCAGGGGCTGGACGAGCCGCTGCCAGCCGTCGCCGAAGCGCAGGCGGCCACAGGTCGGCGAGGCCAGAAGACGCTTGACGCCGTTCTCGACAAACCAGACCCGGCGGTCGTCCTCCACGGGGACACGGATCAGGCGTCCTTCGAGTTGCGCGGGGGAGGGCGAGGCCGTCCGGCGCACAGGGGCGGACGTTCCTCGGGCGTCTTCGGACGGCACTGATGTCGAAATGATCTCTACCCGCCCCACTTCCGTCAGGAACGACGGCGGGGCGTAGACGGCGACCAGTTCCGCCTCGAAGTGACCGGCCTCGTCTATCGGGAACAAGCCGCCCCCGCCGCCCTTGACGGTGTACGAGTACGAAACATTCTGGCCGTCGCTTGTGGGCAGGATTTCGCGCTTCTCTAGTTGCTTCTCCACAGACACACGTTCGATGACCCGCCACAGCACCAGGCCAGGCGCGGGCGCAGGCAGCTCGCCTGAAGCGGTTTTCGACGGTCCCCGCCCACCGAGCAGGCCCCCACGCCCGCCGGTAAGATCAATTATTGCCGTCACGAACACGGCTTGGGGGTGCGCGGCGAGGTCCATCAGAACCCACCCCCGCGCAAGCGCCTTCCCCTCCCGAAACGGGAAGGGCAGGAAAAGAACAGGCTTACACTCTTTGTCCTCCCGTTCCGGGAGGACCCCTGTGACCGAGGAACGAGGAAACAAGAAGGCGGGTCCATCAAGACAGGTTATACCTTGTACAAGTGCGAAGACCTGTCCGCCTGTCGGAGTGACTCGCCGATGCTGCCCAAAACCTGCCCGTTGATTGGGGCGGCGATGACGATGCCCAGGGCGTCCCGGTGCAGACGCTCCAGGCCGTTCTCGCGCAGATACCCCGCCTTGCCCGCGATGGCGATGGCGTCCGTGGTCATCTGCAAGGCGCTCTCGGACAGGAACAGCTTGGCAGTCATGGTCGCCGCCTCGACCGGTGGGCGGGACCTTTCAGGCAGCGAGGCCATCTGCGCGAGGGCGTAGACGTGGGTTCGCATCACGCTGAGGAGGGACGCGAGCTGCGAGACGCGGACGCGGACGCTCTCGTACTTCTCGAAGGAATTGTTGGCCTTGACGATGTCCAGCAGCCGCCCGAACGTCCCCAGGGCGATGCCCGTGGCGACGATGCCCGAGTGCAGGCCGCTTTGCATGTCCAGGTTGATGATCGGGCCGATTTTCCCAGGTTCGCCGACGCGCTCCGCATCCGGGACCAGGGCATTGTCCAATCCAACCACGCCGCTGTGCGTCCCCTGCAACCCCATCGAGTCCATCGGCTCGCCGATCCGCAGGCCGGGGTTGTCGGACGGGACCAGGAAAAAGCCTTTGCCTTCGGTCGTGTCGGTCATCACCATGTAGACGGCCGCGTGGCCTGCCCCGGTGCAGAACGCCTTTTGGCCGTTCAAGTGCCAAACACCGTTCTCCCGGTAGGCTTTGGTGTTCAGGACGCTTTTGTCCGCGCCCACCCCGCTTTCGGACCAGGCGGAGGCGCCCAAAGCCTCACACGAGATGCGCGGGAGGTACTTGCGCTTCTGCTCTTCGGTCCCAGCCTGGGCGATGCGGTTGACGGTGAGGGTGTGCAGCAGGAGGACGAAGGCGGTCGCGGGCGCGATGCGGGCGATCTGCTCGACGGCGTAGGTGACGTTGAGCGTGTCCAGCCCCAGCCCGCCATATTGGGGCGGCGTCTTCATGCCCAGCAGACCCAATGCAGCCAAACGCCGGATGTTGGCTTCGGGGAACTCGCCTTCGCGGGGCCGGGGTTCGTCGGTGTGTACCGTCAACTCGCCGTGTAAAAGACGCTGAACGGTGTCGCCGATTTTGATGCCGGGATACAGCTCCCGTGGGTCTTGGTCCCAGGTCAGAACCATGAGTGGGTGGTCCCTTTCTACCCCTCAGTATAGCCGATTGCCGGTGCCGGTGTCAACGGAGCGTGCTACAGGCGACGCGGCAGCCTCTTGACATACGATATTGTTGTAAATATCTGAAACTATTAAACCACAATGAGAGTTAATTGAAAGTATGAGAAACTTAGACAGGAACGACCATGCAAGACCCTCTGCCCGAAGAGGAAACCGCGCGGCTCCAAACGTTGCGCGGTTATCAAATCTTAGATACCGAGCAGGAAGCGGAGTTCGATGATTTCACTATCCTTGCCGCCCAAATCTGCGGGACGCCTATCGCTCTCATCAGCCTGATCGATTCAGACCGGCAGTGGTTCAAGTCGAAAGTGGGATTCGACGCCAATGAGACTCCGCGCGACCAAGCCTTTTGCACACACGCGCTTCACCAAACGGGCGTCTTCATGGTGCCCGATGCCCAGGCCGATGCGCGGTTCGCCGGCAACCCGCTCGTCACGGGAGAGCCAGATATCCGCTTCTATGCGGGCGCCCCGCTGCTTGCCGGCGACGGCCAGGCGCTGGGAACGCTGTGCGTCATTGACCGTGTACCGCGCACCCTGACGGCAGAGCAGGAACGCGCGCTGCAAGCGCTTTCTCGCCAGGTCATCGCGCGCCTGGAACTGCGCCGCCAGCTTGCCGAGCGCGAGAAGGCGGAGCGGGAACTGCGTGCGGGCGAGGCGCTCAAGGCCGCCATCCTCCAGTCCGCGCTGGACTGCATCATCACCATGAACAGTGACGGTCGGGTCCTGGAATGGAACCCCACTTCGGAAGCGACGTTCGGCTACCGCCGGGACGAAGCTTTAGGGCGCGACCTGGCGGATATGATCGTCCCCCCCGCCCTGCGGGAAGCACACCGGCGCGGGCTGGCCCGTTATCTGGAAACAGGCGCGGGACCTGTCCTGGACAAGCGTATCGAGATCACAGCCGTGCGGGCGGACGGATCCGAGCTGCCCGTCGAGCTAGCCATCACGCCGATCCATCTGGACGGCGAGGCACCAGTCTTCACCGCCACCTTGCGCGACATCAGCGAGCGCAAGCGGGCGGAGCAGACCCTGCGCGGCCAGGAGGAGCAGTACCGTCTGCTCTTCGAGAACGCCACGCACGGCATCTACCGGACCACGCCGGATGGTCACATCCTGCTCACCAACCCTGCCCTGCTTGAAATGCTGGGCTATGACAATTTGGAGCAACTGGCGGCGCGCAACCTGGAAGCCGATGGGACGGAAGCCGCCTATGAGCGCGGCGACTTCAAGACCCGGCTGGAAGCGGCGGGCGAACTGCGCGGCCTGGAAGCGGCCTGGAAGCGGCGTGACGGTCGAATGATCTTCGTGCGCGAGAACGCGCACCTCGTCCGCGATCCCGAGGGCAAACCGCTCTTTTACGAAGGCTCCGTCGAAGACATCACTGCTCGTAAAGAGGCGGAGGAGGCGCTGCACCAGGCGCATGACGAACTGGAAATGCGGGTGGAGCAGCGCACGGCGGCCCTCGCCGAAAGCGAGCAGCGCTACCGCTCCCTGGTCGAGCATTCGCCGGAAGGCATCGTGGTTTACAGCGACAGCCGCCTGGTGTACCTCAACCGGGCCGCATTGAAGCTTTTCGGGGCCGAGGCGCCGGAGCAGCTCCTAGGCCGATCTGTCTTGGACAGGGTCCACCCCGACTGGCGCGACGAAGCCCGCGAGCGCGCTCGCTTCAGCCAGCGGCAGGGGCAGGGCAGCCCGCTGGCCGAGTTCCAGTACCTGCGCCTGGATGGAAGTGCGGTGGACGTGGAGGCGGTGAGTACTCCCATCCAATTTGAAGGCAAGCCGGCCGGTCAGGTGCTTATCCGGGACATCACAGGGCGCAAGCGGGCAGAGCAGGAAATCTATCATCTCCACGCCGAGCTGACATTAGCTTATGAGCGGACTCTGAATGCCTACGACGCGACGATTGAGGGGTGGTCGCGCGCGCTGGACTACCGCGACCACGAGACGGAAGGCCATTCCCAGCGCGTCACCGAGTTGACCCTGCGCCTGGCGCGCGCCGTGGGCATGTGTGAAGAAGAACTGATCCATGTGCGGCGGGGGGCGCTGCTGCATGACATCGGCAAGATGGCCGTCCCCGACAGCGTCCTGCTGAAGCCGGGGCCGCTCGACGATGCCGAGTGGGAGATCATGCGCCGTCACCCTTCCTACGCCCATGAGATGCTGGCCCCCGTCGCCTTCCTGCGGCCCGCCCTAGAAATTCCTTACTGTCACCACGAGAAGTGGGACGGGACGGGCTACCCGCAATGCCTGCGCGGGGAGCAGATCCCACTGGCCGCCCGCTTGTTCGCGGTCGTAGATGTGTGGGACGCCCTGCGCTCGGACCGTCCTTACCGGAGGGCCTGGGAGCGGGAGCGCGTTCTCGACCACATCCGGGGGCTTTCGGAGACGCATTTCGACCCACAGGCGGTCGAAGCATTTCTAACCCTGATGGCCGCAAGTAATGAGTGCCCAGTGCTTGCGCTGGCCGCTTGACCCCCTGTTGTTTTGGGGACGCTCGGGGTATACTACGCCCTCACGACTTTCATCTTAACGATTCTTTTCCGGGAGCGCCTTCCATGACATTGCCGTTTCGCCCGCCCGCCGTCCCGCTCGTCACCCATGATCCCTACTTCAGCGCCTGGTCCTTCAGTGATACGCTGACCGAAACCGAGGTGCGTCACTGGACAGGCACGAACTACGGCCTGTGCGGCCTGGTCCGCATTGACGGCCAAACCTTCCGCTGCATCGGCACACGCCCGCCGGATGTGCCGACGATGGTGCAGACGGGTTTGGAAGTGACGGCGACGCGCACAAGTTACAACTTTGAGGCTGGAGGCGTCCACCTGACGCTGACCTTCCTTTCACCGCTCCTGCCGGATGACCTGGACGTCCTGGCCCGGCCCGTGACCTACATCACCTGGGAGGCGCATGCGACCGACGGCGGGGCGCACGATGTCGCCGTTTACCTGCACGTCCAGGGCGAATGGGTCGTCAACACCGCCGACCAGTCGGTCGTGTCCGCCCGCTACCGCCGGCCTGGCATGGACGTTCTGCGGCTGGGGTCGGCAAAGCAGCCCATCTTGGAGACGGCGGGCGACAACCTGCGGATTGACTGGGGCTACGTCTATCTCGCCGTGCCGCAAGAGGCGGGGAGCGCCACTGTCTTGATCGAGGCAGATCCCGGACGCCAATCGTTCCTCCAGACCGGGACCCTGCCGGACGCCGACCAGATCGCCGCCCCGCGCCCGGCCCACGATGGCTGGCCGGTCCTGGCCTGCGCCCTGCCGCTTGGCGCGGTCTCGGACGCGCCGGTCGCGCGCCACGTCCTGCTGGCTTACGACGACGTTTTCTCCATCGAGTATTTCTACCGCAAGACTCGCCCCTACTGGCGTCGGGACGGCATGGGCATCGCCGAGCTGCTCCAAACTGCCGAGCGGGAATACGCTGCCCTCACCGCCCGCTGCGCGGCTTTCGACGCCGAGATCACGGCGGATCTGCGGCGGGCCGGGGGCGACAAGTTCGCCGCGCTCTGCGCCCTCGCCTTCCGGCAGTGCATCGCCGCGCACAAGCTGGCCGTGGATTTTGACGGCACGCCCCTGTTTCTGTCCAAAGAGAACTTCTCGAACGGCTGCATCGCAACCGTGGACGTGACGTACCCTTCTGCGCCGTTCTTCCTGCTCTTCAACCCCGATCTGCTCCGGGCCATGCTGACGCCCATTCTGGACTACGCAAGCACGTCCCGCTGGCGGTTCCCGTTCGCGCCGCACGACCTGGGCACTTACCCACTCTGCAACGGCCAGGTCTACGGCGGCGGCGAACGGACCGAGGAAAACCAGATGCCGGTCGAGGAGTGCGGCAACATGCTGATCCTCGTGGCCGCCTTGACTCAGGTGGACGGCCACACGGGATACGCTGAGAAATACTGGCCCCTGCTGGCGCAGTGGGCCGCGTACCTGCGCGACAAGGGCCTGAACCCGGAAAACCAGCTCTGCACCGACGACTTCGCCGGACACCTCGCCCACAACGTCAACCTGTCCCTCAAGGCGATCATGGGCCTGGGCGGCTTCGCCGCGCTGTGCGAGAAGACGGGCCGGGGGGAGGATGCGGCGGCGTACCGCCAAACGGCGCAGGCGATGGCTGACGAGTGGGTGCAAATGGCCGATGACGGCGACCATTACCGGCTGGCTTTCGACAAGCCCGGCACTTGGAGCCAGAAGTACAACCTGGTCTGGGATACGCTGCTCGGACTGAACCTGTTTTCGCCGGACGTTGCCCGTCGGGAGATCACCCACTACAAGACGCGGCAGAACGTCTACGGCCTGCCGCTCGACAGCCGCAGCGAATACACAAAACTGGACTGGATCGTTTGGACAGCGACATTGGCCGAGGACCCCGCCGACTTCGCCGTTCTGACCGAGCCGCTTTATGCCTGGGCCGACGAGACCCCGACCCGCGTCCCGTTGACCGACTGGTACTGGACAACGGACGGCAAGAAAGCCGGCTTCCAAGCCCGGTCAGTCGTCGGCGGCCTTTACATCCCGCTGCTCAAGGACGCAGCAATCTGGCGGAAGTGGGTGGAGCGCGCAAAGCCTGCCGAATAGACAGTCAACGGGAGGCTGAACGCGCAGGGTGGAACCCCCGAAACATATTTTTTGCGGCCTGTTGTGTTTTTGCTAACATTGTTGTATAATGGCTTCAGCAGACCAGAGGCATAGCGGTGAACTACCTGAGTTTTCTCAGAGGCAGTCGCGCAGTAAGCACCTGCAAGCACGAACTGCCGGCAAGAGCGCAGCCTGAGAGACATGCCGTAGGAGCCTGATTCCTGCCAGGAGCGGATGAACCCCCCGCTCCACTCCTGACACCGGAGACGTTTCCACTTGTGATGTATCTGTCATCCGAAGGAGACGTCCCCATGAGTCCTCGAAGTTCTCTGCTCAAGCGGGCCATTGCCCCGCTCCTCGCGGTCGCCGCCGCTGCCACCCTCTGCGCCCCTGCACACGCCGCAACCGCTTCTTTCAATCCTCCCTGCTATGTCGTGAACCAGGGGACCCCCTACGTCGGCATCAGCGAGCGGGTCGACTGCCACTTCACCCAAAACGCCTTCTGGCAAGAAGCCGACTTCCACACCACCCTACTCGGCGGCAACGGCGCTTTTAATTACCAGGCCGACATCACAAATCTCAACAGGTACTGCGCAGGAGGAGGCGACTACTTCGAGGGGGCGTTATGTCTCCTTTCCGGCGCTCCCAATGGCACCTATAACTGCTGGTGCGTGTGCAGTGGCACAGGAGACTACGGAGTAGGTGGCACCTGGAGTGCGTCCACCGGCGGCACCGACTACGTCTCCTACTAGCGCCTAAAGGAGATATACCCCAGCGAAGTGCCGCCGCATAGAGGTCCTCTACGCGGCGGCATTTCTCGTGCCGT
>JAABUH010000379.1_pt1 | contig 66826 bp, 87 predicted proteins | sample 5559121 | NCBI WGS metagenome assembly JAABUH01 (sample SAMN10711871, study PRJNA513364) | rock metagenome | isolation source: Antarctica rocks | place: Antarctica: Victoria Land, Battleship Promontory nord | collected 2015-12-28 | reverse complement strand
CGGCGGATGAGATCGGGAAATGGAAGAAGGAGCTCGGAGAATGGACTTTCGAGAAAATGATGGGTCGGATTAGCTTGGAGTTGCTGAAATCGCGAGCGAGACTGTTTGAGGTCTAAGAGAACTTGGATTTATTCGTCTGGGCTTTCCAAAGGAGATTTGTATTGGATGGGCAAGTTGAACTGCCTGTGCGTTGTAGCTGTCCCAACGAGAGTCAATCTCATATGTCACCACAATGTGGGTCCAGTTGCATTTGAACGGGGACAACCCCTTTCTGGGGTGGGGTCTCGGAGGTGAGGGGAAGGCCGGCATTGCTGTGCTGAGAATTAGGACAAGGAGCGAGATTGGGTCTATGAACACGAGCCACACGTGGCTCAGGAAATCTCTTTACTAATTAACATCAGATGTCCGCTTCTCCGGAAGGACATGAGGACATCGGAACCGACTTTCCGATTCACTTTGACGTGTTGGAGACCAGTGGCTAGCAAAGCGTATGATGAGAACGAGCTATACCCATGACTGGTCCTGCGATTGCTGGAGAACCTCAACTGACTTGTTACCGTACATGCTGGTGATGTCCCGTCGTCCCCTCCTTTCCCCGCCTGTACAGTCTCGCTGTCTCCGCCTGCTCTTCCATCCAAGCTCTCTCCGTGTATCTCACCCTCACCAAGTCTTCCAACGTCCGTCTCCGGTCGAGAACGAGCGAGTAAGGGATCCTGAGATCATGATCATCCTTCCTTGCGGAGGCCTGGTATATTTGACCGGGTAGCTGATTGAAGGTGGCCGGCGCGGAATGGGAGGTATGAGCTTGCACGAAGGACTCGAGCACTGCCTCCATCTCGACGCTCATGGTGGAGGGGGAGAGTGACTCGCTTGGCGTGGTTTTAAGCGCGATGTTATCCTTGGCACGTCCGAAGCCTCGATCGGTAGAAACGAGTCGAGAGTTTTGTCGGCGTAACACGTTCATGAGGTGGAGGGTGAGGAAGACCGGGTTCGGAAAACAGGTACGGTATCGATCGATCACATTCTCATTCGTCGTCGGCCCACGAGCGAGTCTGTCGAATACCACGGCTTCTCGACCGGGATGGAAGTTGGAGATATCTTTCTCCCTCCGGACTCGATCACCTCGGGATGCTGGAGTCGCCAGGAACGTCTTCGGTCGAGGGAGGAAGATGTTGAACGCGATCCTGAGCTTGTCAAACGCATCTTCACATGGGCTGCAGAGGACGAGCAGGTTACTCGGGTGAGTGGAGAGTCGAGAGTGGGCTAGGTCGAATATCCCGTAATGTGTCCGGTCGTTCGGGAGTGACATTTGTTTGAGCTTCGATCCCTTCGGGATCGCGAAACCGGACTGGACGACGAAGGCTTCGGGATCCATTGAGAATCTCAATTCACGCAGCTGTGCCAGGAACCCTGATCAGCCTAAAGACTTGACTGGCGGAAAAAATGAGAGAGTCAACGTACACACGCGTCATATGTATGTGGTATGATGTGCGCCTTCTTCCCGGTCCCGTCCCTCTTCCCGTTCCCCGTCTTATCGGTCTTTTGTTTGAAGACCACTCGCTCACCGCAATTGCCGCACAAGGGATGGAATTCCTGCAACTCAGGATCCTCGACCGCATCTCGATCGTTAATGGGCATTGTAAAAGCGTTGAACAAGTTGCGTTCCTGGATGCGTTCTCATTCTCAGTCATGATATATGCATTCGGACGATGTCTGAGTCGCACTCACGTGTTTCTTGGCATACTCGGAAGCGTTGTCGGCTTCGTAAATAGTGGGCGTTGATGATTGCATATTGACCTTGCTGCCCGACCGATGACTGATCTAAAGCTTGGGCCTCAGCTCCCTGGGTGGGCAGGTGGGAAGTTCCCAATTAAGGCTTACGATGTCTGACCCAGATGAGACTCTTGAGCCTGACCAAAACGCGGGAGGGTCGTATAGATCCACGGTGGAATTCGGCGAGTTGACTGCGGCGCAAGGTCATGATTTTGGTGACCCTCGTTGGATCGCTCGAACACGTACTTTGTATCCGGATGTCATACTCCCCTGATGGCATAGGATCAAGACTTCGCCAGTCAAGCGGGATCGCATCGTGTGGGCCAGGATCGCTCGAACACGGTAGCAGCTCGAACCTCGTCCCAAACCTCAACATGAGGGCAACATAGATGTGGATGTCATGGACGGTAGGGTTACATCGCAGGTCTGGATCAGACCAACGCACGTCGATGGGATGATGACAGGGGAAGCCTTGTTTCGTCGTGAGCTCAACAGAGGAGTCGAAAGATTCTCACCCATGATGAGGGTGCTATCATCCAAAGCCTTATCTTGCCCCGTCCTATCATAAATCTTGATGTCCCACCTATCCGAATCGATCTTTTCCGCGGAAAGTTGGGCCTGGGGGAAGGCTGCAAATTGAGGCAAATCACCGAGGATGTCGGGATGATCGACCCGGTCGCGCAGAAGGGACCATTCCTTGTCGAACAGAGGGAACTCGAACCCGGAGAGGTACTCGCCCAGATCCCCATAGCCGCTCAGCGAGTTGTCGCCTCCGGGAAAGGCTGGTATCGTTCGCCATGCACGACGAGACGGGACAATGGAGTCGGCGATGACGGGAGCAGCGGTGTCGAAGTTGGAATGGATGTAAAGCAGGAGTCTCACCCGTCGTCTGTGGATGTCCTCCCCATCCCCGGTCACACGTGTCGGTGTCCGCGCCGAGTCCATGAACGCGGGCGAAAATCGAAGACATCCTGTCAAAGGTCGGGCGAGTGCATTATTTACAAGGAAGGGTATTAAATCATGGGCGATGAGTCGGATTACACATTTCTTTAACTGAGTTTACCTCTACGGCGTGTCGCCCTCTCAGGCCAAAGCGAAAGCTATGCCAACTTTGAAACCCCACCAGTAGGCGACTGGTCCTGACGCTGAGTTTGCACACAGTGGGAAGGCTTCTCTCGTCAGCTCGGATCTGACTTTACAGATCCGCCCTTTCACACCCTCGGACTTGGCTGAGACGTATTATGCATTGGGATGAAGCAAGGCGTGTTATTGACAAGTCTAACTCTAAGTCAGCCCTGAGAACTGTCTCGTCTGAGATAGACTACGGTATTCCGAAGATGTCCGCTCAGCGATCTGCGAGAGGTGGAGTAGGGGGGACAGAGACGTCGGGGGTGACTCTGGAAGGCTGGAAGGGGTACAGACCGGTTGATCTCCATCCCGCCCGAATATTCGCCTCTGTCATGGCTCTCAGTCTTGCCTGGACCATATTTGAGCACCAGTCTGCCTTTGCAACTCGTCTAGGATGGAGAGAGGTCCACCGGTCGGCCTGCCAAGCCATTGCGGCCTTCAGAGGGGCGAAAATCCCGACATCGAGGGGTTGGGTGATATGGGCCGAATGGGCCGGTAACACCATGAGGTCAATCTTGTTCTGGATGCAGCAGGCGATGAAGAGAGCCTTGACACGGCTGCCGTGGCCATCGACGATGAGTAGGCGGCGCTGATTGGGCGTGGAGGGGACGGTTAATGTGAGGAAAACCTTCTCGAGCCAAGTGAAGGCAAGCGTGTCGTTCGTCCACCCTGTGTTGCTCGAAGCCCATCCCCATCCCTTCACAGCGTCCCCCTGGCCTGCTGGAAGCCATCCAGAGTTGAAGCTCCCTCCCTTGAAGATCACCAAGGGAGGGAGAGCTCGACCAGCGGCAGACACGCACTCAATTGATGTGACCCATTCCTGCCTCCCCGGCGCGCCTTTCCTAGCCAGCTTCTCCATCTCCAGCACCGCTAGCACTCGTGTGGACTGCGTAGCACCGATAGCATAGCCAGTCTCGTCCATATTGTAGATATCGGCCGGATTATACGAGTTTTGATGAAGGATTGAGGCCATCTCGGCGAACCAGACCGCTAGCTTCTCTGGGCACGAGCCATCGAGGCGAGACGTGTCAATCTGACGTGTCCAGACGGAGACAATGTTGGGGTGACGCTTGCGGAACTTTTGAAGCCAGTTGGAGCCAAGGGAAGGGATGGGATTGGCCGGTAAAGGTGTATTGATGAGGAGGCGGTTATTGCGGAGATGTTCAGCTGTCTCTAGAACTAGACTAGGCTGCGGGGGAAGGCCAAGGAGGGACAGACGTCGTATGTAGTCCACCAGACAACCTTCTTCTTCAGGTGTGAGCGCCTGGAGACGAACGGCGCCCGTGTTATGGTCGGAGTAGCCCTTGTTGACGCGCTGGGACATGGTTTGCGGTAAAACGTCGAAATCGGCCGCAATCTCTCGCATGCTTCGCCTGGCTTCGGGTGTGTCGTGTAGAGAGGCTCTGTAGCTATCCACAGCTGCCTGGATGGCCTCCTTTGAGGCCGGCATCATGGATTTAAAGGTCAATCTTTATATAGGCCTTTTCGAGTGAAAGAGAAGATTGGCCGTCAATAAAGGGGGTGTGTCAATAAAGTAGGTGAATGACGTTACGGTCCTCTGCCATTTTGAAGCCTTAAAATTTAACATTCTGGAATGCTTGCGTTTCCTTTACGTCATCAGCAGGTCTTGTTTGAGCGACGGCCTGTATCCTCAGTGATTCTTTGCCATCTACACGTACTCGATACACATAAGAGGTGATGCCGCTTCTTCGACGGACATCTTGAAGCCCTGGTCCATACAACCTCCACATTCTCGCCTGTCTTCACACTCACTCTCCCCGTGCCTTCATGATAGCTGCCTCCCTCGCCGCCTGCCGCTCCGCAAGATCCACGCCGACCAGCTGATGGCTCGTCAGTCCCGCTTCGGAATCGCACTGGACCACTCACGATCTTGCTCGCCTTCCAAAACTGCACGACATTGATCGTTTGCTTAGCCGCCATGATAGGGAAGCAGATAATGATGTATAATTGCGGCCAGGTCAGACTCATGAGGGCCCAAAGGATGCGAGGCACGGCGTCATGGACTTGTGGAGCTGACCAGAAGTAGGAGACTGGAGCGGAAGAATGGATTGAGTTGTGCAGGAAGGCGTTGAGGTACAGGCAGACGAAGAAGAACTCGTTGGCGAAGCAGAATATGAAGAGGGTGCGCTAAGATTTCCATCAGCCACTGTACAGGGGAAAGTGGGTTGCAGGGCTTACCGAGTCATTGTAGTAGTACCAGAGGATGCGGGACACATCGGAAGTGACGGCCTTGTGACTTGATGAACCGGTGACCAGGGAGCTGGATTGAGTTTATCAGCTGAATGACGGCTCCATTGTGTCAAGTGCGTGTTCGACGATGTTAACAGCGGTAGAGCTGTGAACTTACGAGTACATGTGGATGTAATGCGAGGAGAAGTCGAGGGTGATAAGGAACATAAACACCAGCGAGAAATCTGGGTAGGTGCTCGACAGGAAAGTAAGGAGGCAAGCGGTTGTGCATCTGTAATGATCGAATGTCAGCAAGGAGAAGGCTCTCAATCTTAGATACGCGAGGCAGGAGTGAGCTTGCTTGGCAGGTCGAACTCATTGAAGCCATAGGGATTTCGGGGATGACCCAACTCACCGGTCTACAACCATATCCAACACCGCTCCGAACTTGCTAGTCTGCCCGAGAGCCCTAGCAGCCTGACCGTCCACGGCGTCGAGCAGACAGCTTATCGCGTACAGGACGAAGCACATCCGAGGGTGATTTGGCATGTAGTAGAAGGACAGTGCAGCGGTGAGGACTCGGACGTAGCCGATTATATTGGGGACGAAGAGGTAGACGTTCTCGTTTCTAAAAGAGATATTAGCCAAAGATATTTTGGGGCAATCTCGAAAAGGACTCACTCGTATGGTGCGTTGCTGATGAGCGGAAAGACATATCAGATTAGCAGAAGTTCGGTCTCGTGACGTCCAGAAATGATGTCCAGAGCATCACTCGAAGATCAGATACTGTGCAGAATGGATGGGAATCAGACATACGCGAGGTCCAGAGCACTGCGGAAGCATCAAGTTAGCCTAAGTGCAGGGTAGACGACAGATTGACTCTAGCTCTCTCTGTGTTCAAGGTCTTACGCCGAATCACGACGTGAGACCGACATACAACCCAGGAAGTCTCTGACAATCAATAGGTCCAGAAACTCACTAGTTCGCATCGACCAGCTCTTCCCTCACCCGACTTCTTTCTCTAGGCCTCATCTTGAGACCCCCAAATGGCTCCGAGGCAGACACGTCAACCGCTGTAGATAGCGAAGCGATCTCGGGAGTGGTTTGTTTCGACCGGGTAGTCGGGGCCATGACGGCAAGTACCAGACTATCTGGGGTCTAGGTGAGTCGAAAGATGGCTGTATGTGGTAGAGGTGCTTAGAGAAAGATTTATCAGATTGAGGGAGACGACCGGGGTTTAGGCGTGATCATCGGCGAGCCGGGTAGAGTTGACCCTCGGCGATGTCCTTAAAGGAGGGATCGAACAATAGATCTAAACGCGTCAAGTGGTTGAGCTCGTCGCTGCATGTCTGTACATCCTGGACCAAACTGCTCACGGAACCGTTTGGAGAGCTGAAGGGGAGGGAGGTAGTCCTTGTGCTTGAGGGTGACAGAGAATTATACATCCGGGTTAATCGTCACGATGACCACTTCCCCTGGCCCGTCGATGTCCCACCCTACCCGCTCCCTCTCCCTTTCTCAACCAACCTACACTCCCCCACGAGTCCCATCCACCCGACACAACCCAATCTCACTCCGAATTTACAAGGCCATCGGGACCTCCTTCGATGACCCCGGTTCACGAGAAGCGCTAGAAATCGCTTCAAGCTTCTATGCACCTTCGGTCAAGGGCAAAGAGAAGGCTGAGGATCACGAGGATGACGGACTGCCGGAAGGGAGGTCGTTGAAGGGTCAGACGGCTGCTATGGCTAGGAAACACTTGAGGAGAGATGTTGAGGGACGGTTGGCTGGAGGGAGCAGGAAGTTTCTGGAGGCATTTGGGGAGGTGGACAAGGTGAGTCGTGTCAGCAGCTTTTACGACGAGAGAAAGCGCTACGTTCTCCGCGAGCTCGGCGTCACCTCTATGCGTAGCCGTTGAATAGGGAGGGAACGACTGACCATCATTGCAGAAGCTCGACGTCCTGCGGGAACATATGCACGAGATGCAAGTCCGGTGTGACCAAGTCCAAGCGGAACTGGACCAAGCGAATAGCGGGACAAAGTATCTCTTGGAACGAGCCGATGGGTTGCAGTCGCAAAGGTGCACATCTCTCTCGACCTTTCAATGAATTCCGCTGATCTGCCTCAGAGCATCAGCTCAGCTGAGAGCAACTCTCATTGCCCTCTTCCTAACCCGTTATACTCTGTCTGAAGCCGAGCACGCCGCCTTGACATCGCGAGAGGTGAAAGTGGGCAGACCTGTCTTTGACGCATTGGATCGAGTTGAGGCGATCAGGCGGGATTGCCGTACTTTGCTTGCTGGAGAGGAGGGGAAGATGCAAGCTGGGTGAGTTTGCGTCTCAAAGCCGCTTGCGTTGTTCCCGCTTGACTGGCGGTCTTATAGGCTAGACATCATGGCAGCGACCTCCGAACAGATGGAAGCAGGCTACCGTAAGATCCACAGATGGTGCCAGTTCGAGTTCCGACAGTATACCAAGGAAACTCAACTCGAAGTCTCGCCTGTCATGAACGAGGCGATACGGCGATTACGAGCGAGACCTAATATGCTCAAGTCCGTCATGTGGCTGAGCTATCCAGGCATGTTCGCTGATACCTCTTAGGGATGCCTTACAAACCCTAACCTCGACTCGCCAATCGTCCACTCTTACCTCCTTCCTGGATGCTCTAACTCGAGGAGGACCAAACGGTCTCCCCAGACCGATCGAGCTTCACGCTCACGATCCGACAAGATACGTCGGCGACATGCTAGCTTGGATTCATCAGACGACAGCAAGCGAGCATGAGTTCCTGGAAGGACTGTTTGGTGTGAAGGATCGACGAAGAATGGTTGGTGCGGTGAGAGAAGCTGGAGGGGAAGAAGAAGGGATGGTTCGGGAGTCGCTGGATAAGGACATGGAGGGTCTGAGTCGGCCTCTCAAGGTGAGCTACCTGACGATAGCTCGTCTCGAGATCGTCAATGATCAGAAGCGGTGCTGACCGATAGCTATCTTAGCTACGAATACAGCAGACGATCAAGTCGCAGGAAGGCATCATCATGGCTTACAAGATCGCCAATCTGCTGCAGTTCTATCTCGTCACCATGCGCAAGACTATTGGAGATGATGCTTTGCTGTCGAAGACTTTGCAAGAGTAGGTGGATAGCATCACCTGTCCTATGCGTATCTCACCTGTTCACAGAATCTATGACCAATCTTACGCAGCGTTCTTCGAGACACTCGAAGCCCAAGGGAGAAGTCTTCTCCGTTTCTTACATGTAAGCACTTCACCTCCAGCAAGTCTGTCGGTCTGACGTGTCTGGAACCATAGCCACCCGATGCAACCCTGACTCCGCCCCTTGCACTCCGCGACGCCTGCCAAGTCCTACGCGAAGTCATTGGAGTCTATGATTCCTCCCTTGTCGATGCATCCGAGCGGTCCACCGATGCGCACTTCATGAAACTGCTCGAAAAAGCCGTCGATCCAGCTGTGGAGATGTGTGAGCGAATGGCGGAGTTAAGTAAGGGTGCAACAGACTGGGATAAGGATATCTTCCTGATCAATTGCTTGGGATATCTCCAGGTGAGTTCCCACGATATAACCCAACTTGAAGGCTGATCAAGAAGTAACGCTAGCATACACTTGAGGCGTTTCCTTTCACTGCGCCACGGGTAGCTCTGCTTGAAGAAGAGGTGCAGAAGCACGTCGAGTCGATGACTTATGAACATGTAGGTGGCTTTCTCGGCTACAGGGCTCGGACACTGATGATCGCAGCATGGGAAGCTACTCGAGCGGTGTGGTCTAGCTCCAATCATGAGGACAATCCGAACTCGTCCTGCCGATGTAAGTATCTCGTCCTCGCACGCAACATACCTAGTTTAGCTCATCCTTGACCAGACACCGCTCTCCCGCCTACCAGCCACATCGCCTAAGCCCCTGACAGCCGCACTGACCACATTCACCAACTTCCTCACTTCCATCGATGTGCTCTCGTCTCCCCGTCTTGCTCTTCTATCATCCCCTCGACTGGCGGAGCAGATCCATCGCACAGCTCTCGCGCGGATCAGTCAGGCCTATGGGGAAGTGTGCGAGCGAGTCCTCGACAAGAAAGAGGGCTATGAGTTTGCGGAGACTCTGCTGCGGAGGGGGAGGGAAGAGGTCGCTGTTGCTCTGGGTGTGGCTGGAGAAGACGGGGAGACGGAGGAATAGGAACGGGACCTTGAGCTTCTGCTCTTTTTGGTAATGCTTCACAATCGGCAGCTGATCGCATCCTATCGTTGCATACCGCGCACCTTTCAGAAATGCGGCTGAAGTAGACCCAGTACTCATCATGCGCAACAAAGATCCAGACACAACATGTCCGCCACTGCTATATGAAGAGGTTTCGTGCAGGAATAGCTCGGCACTGCTTAAAGCGTGAAAGCTCGGCTAATCACGAGGCATGTAACCTGCAAAATACTCATACGTGCAGAAGTCAAAAAGAGGGTTATGGAGGCGAGTACAGGGAAGCTGATTGCAAAGCGTCTTTTAGCAGTCTGATTTACCTTCCTCCAGGGAGAACTGCTTCAAACCCCTTGCTCATAAGGATTGGCGGCGAGGACCAGTTGCTGAGCATTTTGGTGATGAATGAAAGCATCTCGACAATTTGAGCATGAACCCGGATCTCTTTCGCCACCGCCACGCCACGGTAGGCGAATGCTAGAATTCGCTTGACGTCAGGAACTAAGTAAGGCCTGAATAAGGCGAGGCGAGGCATACCATCCAACTCAGTGGAAGTTTTCCCAGAGGAATCAAGTGGCGCATCGTCTCTGTTTCCTATTTTAAATAGTTCAGTGGCAAAAATCGAGAATATGAACCGCTTGGTCCCACCTTCTAGTATCGACTGCCCAGTTCCCACCCGGTCCCATCGAGGCTCATGAGTTGTCCCATACCGCGCTTCCCACCGTGAGTCACACTGAAATATCAGCATAAGGTGAGGGGCGGCGGATGATGTGACACTTACTGGATCCCTGATGAGCCCAATACTTTAGACACCGGGAAGGTCCTCATGTTCTCCTTTCCGATTCAGGCCTCGTCATGTTCGGTCTCCTCGCTCAATTCACGTAGCCCAGCTTGCTCAACTGGGTAGCCCTATGAGTGACTACCTCAAGCTCAGTGATTGAGGTGGACTGACTGTAATGACGGGGACCATCATGATCTTCCTTCTCGACTCCACCTCCCCGGAAATTCTGGTACAGATCAGTCCGATCGCTCTCTTCGGGGGAAGGACGTGGCGAATCCGGAAGAACCATTAGTCCTACCCGTACCTTGCTCTTGCCATCGCCTGAGCTTCACCTCATAGTCCAGCTCCTTACCCGTGAGGAACGCCTTGGCCCCCCGACGCTCCTGCTCCACTACCAAGAAAAAGGTCGTTCCGGTCGTCCTGTGGTATACGATCGGGATCACATATGTGACCAGTTAATGTCGTCAGTGTCATTGACTGCCGGCTTGAGACGAAATGAACTCGCCTGCTCTCTTCTTCCCGTCGATGTGCACGGTGGGCTCAGTGTTCCATGGAGGGGTGCCTGGCGCTCATACTTCCCAATGAGTAATGATTAGCGAGCGGGCTGTTTGTGGTCATGGTATGTCATACTCCTTTTTATGGTACCACACATGATCTCATCGTCCATGCTTCATAGTATGGACCAATCATGCCTTCCGGTCTCTCCGGCTTCGACCTCCCAACCAGTGTATCTTGTGGTAATGATCAGTCCGTACGAAATTTTCCCTTGTAAGGATTCAGAGCGCATGGGGGGTAGGGTCTTATCCCCGTCACTCAGAGTCACCGCCGTATCCTGTGCTACAGTATTCAAAAACACGAAGCTGGAAAGGCGGGGAATACCATCAGGAAGTGATATTGGCTGCTGGTCGCTCTGCTCCTCGAGGCGTTCATGGCGCGGGGAAACTACAACATTTTCCGGTTCAGGTCCGTAAGATCGCATGCTAAAATAGCAGAGTGACATCTACAGTCTGTCGATGCGGCTGATATATCGCTACACGTCTATCATGCATCCTTTTTGCTCGGGTGGGTGATCTCGTGAAAGGACGATTCAGTAGTGACGAACATCCCTTGTCCAGTGTACAACCTCCCTGACCATGGGAGAGCTACAATAGGTTGCAATGCAATAGCCTAATCCTGTACATACATTAGTAGGTCTGAGCCCAGAGGTAAAGTCCAGCTCGCCTCAGGCTCCATATATGTGGCAACGCTACCATTGTCGGCGCGCTTGCTCTTCGAGATTCAGTCTCGGAAGGATGGTCCCTTCTCACGTGACGGAATACGTCGCGATGTATCCGGTAAATTACTGTGAATGTTGCGCGAGGAGGAGCCAATTGATTCGATTTAGCGATCTAGACCTGCGCGACTCAGAGTTTGCTGATGAGAGGAGTTTCCTTGTGACCTTCCGATGATCTCTTCTCCTCCTACCCCCCTCCCTTCTTTCTCACTCCACCCAGCCAGTACACCATCGCCCCTTCGCTTCTCCCGCCGCTCCAGATAGTCCCAACCCAGCCGCTCCGAATCCACTTCAATATACTGATTCCAACAAATACACTCCCCTAGCTCGTTATCGACTGGACTCCCCTAGCTTCGGATTCGGCGGAAAGATGAATGAGTACGTGTCGTGTAGTTTGATTCCCGGCGTCGAGAACGACGAATCACTATGCGCGATGTTACGCGATATTTTAGATACCAACAAATTAAATCTCTAAATGGCCAGCGCACGGTCCGCTTAATTTGGGCGTTCACGTGACCCTGGACCGAGGGCACCGTTTGAGAGGAAGGATTGATCAACCTCTCTGTCAGTTCATAGCATTCCCTTCCATTTGATATAGGGACTGCTGGGCCCACCCGCCCAGCAGGCCATATGCGAAGGAGGTAAATAGCGGTCATGGAGAGCGGAAGATGTCCGTAATCAGCGGAGTATGAGCGACCTCTCCTCCCCCACTAATTCATCAGCCGGTTGATGTCCGTTGGTCGGCGCGTAATCAAGCTTTAGTCATCACCTTTCGCAACCCGCTCTGAATTACCTATATATCCAGCCTGGCCGACATGTCCAGCTCTTCACCCACCGCTCAGTCATCTCGACGACTACTTCGATACCACAACTACCCTACCTGCAATCGCTACCCAAGCTACACCCGACAACGATGTACACCCCATCTTTCCCAAGCGCGAACGAGAGGACCTTCTACTACTCCGGACGCAAGACGATGAATGGCTCGAACGAGACTTCATTCTACCGTACTGCTCTGGATCCACCTCCGGCATACATGTCGATCTCGACGAGGGATCCTATCCTCCGTATGTCTCCTTCCTCTGCGACGGAATGCAATCAGCTGACATTCTTGACAGCTCGGAAAGGCTCTATATCGAGCTGAGACACTCAAGTCGAACTTTACAACGACGCCGAGGTGAAATCGGACGGTACTCATCCGAGCAAACGCTTGACCTGCAAAGAGCGAGCAGCGATCCGTCGAGCGGCACGTGAAGCCCGTCGCTCTCAAATCTAGAGTCTCCCTCGTGTGTTTTCTCCTTAGCGATTTTTGTGCAAAGCTGAGATCCGGCTCCAGTCGATATCACCAAACCACTCATCCCGTCCACACCCACGTCCGAGGAGATGGTATGTCTCGAACCAGGTCACAAAGTGAGTCCTCCTCACCCGTGGTTGGAGCTGAGCTGATGCCGTTCTAGCCGAAGACGAAGTACGATGCAGTCGGTGTCGCGGCGGGTGTCGTCTTCTTCCCTTGGGGTCTCTTCTGGTGAGTCGTCTCATTTGATATGTCCGTCTGTGTATTGGAGCTGACGGGGCGACCAGGACCCGATGCGACTCGTCTGTCGTGTGCAAGCGGTGGGGTGCGACGCTGGAGGAGAACGATTGTCAGGCGAAGCGAGGAGGGTGCTGCGACGGCTGCTAGAGCGAGGGCATTGTACATGACCCATTTTTCGATCTCACGATTTTTTTCTATAACGTAGCGATGAATCACTATAATGGCGGACGGGATGCAACAATCTGGAAACCCTTTGATCGCCTTGACCGACGTAGTGCTTCTCAAAGAAAGTCTCCACGATCCAGCAAGCTCTCCCTTTCTCAGCGCCGATATTCTCGTCCGTAACCAGTTGTCGCTCTCACTCTGTTCGCCTTCGCCGCAGATGAATAGCAATGATCAATGAGGTCATCAAGATCGTCACATGATAAGTCCGAGTGATCCAGCAAGCTCTCCGCTCGCGACGTGATCCTGCAAACTAGCGATTCTCACCGTCACACCGTCTTCCTCCCCCTCCGCTTGATCTTCTTCGTCTCCTTTCGCGCACCAAGCTCGATCCATTTATCCAGCTTATCTACGGACAAACCCATACTCCATAACGTCTCACTGCCCGAATCAGTCTCAAGCGTATTTCAGGAAAGCAAAATTGACCTATCATACACCTTCAACAGAGCCAAACCGAGCTCATCCCAAATTTCTCCCACCCTCCCATCGTCTCCGCGTATGAACGTCCCCATCCCTCCTCTACTCGCTGGGGGAATGCTCAACCAGATAGCCAGACGTAGCTCCTCGTACCGATCCTGTAGTCGAAATGTCGTTCGAAGGGGACATGAATGGGCTTCCCCACCTGTATCGGACGAAGCGGAGTCAAGAAAGGAGTCCTGATCAGAATCGGTGTCCGTCCCATCGGCCATCGACGAAGACGAGGTCGAGCTTCGATGGTCGGAATGATCGGTTCCTTCCTCTTCTAGCCAATCCGATCTCGTGATATCCTCCGTCAAGACCGATAATCGACCGGCTTCGACCAGCTCCTTCGCAACCTTGAGACATTCCACCAACGACTTCTCCGCAATATCCTCCCATCGAATGTCATCTTGCGCAAATCTGGCATCCAATTCAGATCCGAGCACCATCTCGAACCCTCGTCCATCACCCGTCACTTCTCCGTTGTTGAAATCCTTCTCGCGAACTTCCTGCTTGACATCGACACGCCTATTCACCGATCTCGCTTTCACAGCTCCGAAATCCGTAGACGCCATACTCATCCCTAGATCCGCAGCTAGGACCCTCGCCTCCAAGGCCAACCTGATCGGTCTCCTTCGATTCCCTTCCTTTTGCGCCTTATTCCTCGCTACCACTGGCCCAGCTAAGTACTCGACCATCGCCAAGCCATCTACAAAGACCTTGAGAGCATCCAGCGCTGCTATGGCGTCGTGGCTCAGTAAATTGATCGTGGGTGACAGCGAGATCATCCGGGCTTTACAGCTACAGCTAACCATCGGGCGAGCGGTAGTTCGTAATGTCTCGAGCAGCTCGCGAGGTTGTTGAAATATAGGAGTAAGGAGATTGAGCTGTGAGTTCGATGATGGTGAGAACATGGCGGTCAAAAGGTTGAGGTTCACCTGCTCGAGTACCGCCTCGACCTCTTTTGACCGGTTGGGATCGATACGGCTGAGGAGGATAGACCGGGCGACAAAGATCCCATTCAGACAGTTTGTCTGAGCTCGCCTCGATCCGATGTCCGTCCCATCGGTGAGGGATATCGTGTGAAAGCCATGGAGGTATCCGTTCAAAAGCCTCGCCACGCAATCATCCACCTCCTTGTCCTGACGATGTCGGCACAGCTTGATCCTTTCAGCGTACTTCCCTAAACCATTAAGGAAGTTTTCGACCTGATTCCTATCGGGAGCGGTGGTGGAATAATTGAGCTCGAGAAGAGGATCAAGGATGGAGGTCGAGGGGAGAGAGGTGTTCGACGGCGATGAACGGAAAGTGGGTAAGGATAAGGAGAGGTTGAAGAGAGAGAATGAACGGGTTTGTCTACCTGGGACATTACCTCGTCAGCCTTTCAAAAACCCCGGAGTAGCTTGAATGGATGCAAAATAAGAGAGAGAAGGTCTCGACGGACCATTGTGAATGAATACGCCTTGGAGGGTTGGAAGCTGTTCCCAAAGGTCTTGGTTGGCTGTGGGAAACATCGCTTCAAAGTGGTTTGGGTCGACGTGAAGTTGGAAAACAAAGGCTTACAGCTCAGGATGGTTGTGAGATAATCATGGAAGATCAATGGAATGATGAGGAAAGTGAGGGATGAGGCATTTCTAAAGCAGGAAACTAGGGAGTGATTAGCGCTTGGAACCCTCCCCCCCCCTCTTTTCCAAGAGGATGTGTTTCGAGTTGTTTCTTCTTCTATCGGTCACTTCGCCCACCAAAAAAAAACCCCAATTGGTCCACTCGTTTGGGACATCCTCCTATAGTCTAATCTTCCTCTTGATGTTAGCAAGTTAACCGAGTCACTCAAATGAGACATCAGACCGGAATGGAGAAAGCCATAAAAGAATTGAGTATGAACATTCGGTCACAACTTTTTCCTAGGGTTTTATCCGATCTCACATGGAGATCTCGCAAGCTCTCCTTGAGCGTAGTGAGCGGATCGTAAACAATGCTGCATCAAGGTCGTCACTTCCTACCACTTCCCCTCGTCTGCTATACAATTACATTCAATGTAACTACATTCACTTTCCCACTTATTCCCAATCCCCTCTCATCCCGCCTAACAAGCAACAGGTGAACCCATTCCACCCATCCTGACCCCATACTGTCCCTTTGGACTAGGACTCCCCAACCCAACCTCGACATCCTCCAGATCTTCCCTCGTTGTAAGTGTGCTAGAGTAGGTCGTATAGAAACTCGCTTCGGAACTTGGTGTACCTGGATCTCCTTTCTCTCTGGAGAGGTTTAAGGGGAGAGGACGTGGCGTTGCGACTCCTGTAGTGTGACCTGAGAAGTATCGGTCGAGAGAGGTATCAGAGTGGGATCGTTTGTGTTCGAATCCGGACGGTTGAGCGGGTAACGATACCCCACCCCAGCAGAACCTAAACCCACTCAGTATGGGCAGAGAAGGAAGTGGACTCGACGTACTGCTCGATGAAAGTGCTATAACTCGCTATGCTCGATTCGTCGCGATCTTCAGACCTAGACGTAGGACTCCATCTCGGTAGACTCTCATCGGGTGGTGATCTAGGACTGTCGGAGGGTGTATCTGTCACTGATCCAGATCCTGAATGGTCGAGGTAAGGAGGAGAGGCGTTACCGGCGTCAGGAACTTTCGTGAGTGGAGCCGGAGAAGTAACGGAGCGGGAGATGGAAGGTCGACGAGGACGTCCAGGTTGGGCTGTGAAAGGGGGTTTGACCTCCTCAGTTGGCTCGGGTGAGGGACCTCGCACAGTGACGTCGGGAACATCGATGGAATCGGGGACGAAGGAGGTGTCGATCGTAGCGGGAGACGTTACAGGTGGAGAGAAGAAGTTGTCACTCGATGGGAGAGGCTCAGCAGCGGTGTTTGGCGAGAAACGAGGCGAGTAAAACTCCGGTGCAGCATGTCTGTTCACTCCATACTGCAGTAAACCCGTCCGTACGTCAGGCAAATCCACCACCTGGGTGTTGGGCGAGTTTGAGTTCCGTCGTCCCTCTCGAGTCGTCTTGAGCGCTGTACCGAAGTCGTACCTGGCACCCAGACCAGGTCCAGCAACAGGCAGCTCAGACCGTTGATCGAACGCCGAGAGGCTCCGCCGTGGAGAGCCTCTCGGCGACTCGAAACCGCTTCCACTCCCTTTCCGAGGCGAGAAGTTGAACGAAGCGCGAGCATCTCGACCGGGCGAGACCTGAGGTGGAGAACCACCCAGATCATCCGCCGTCAACCGGCTCAGTTTCGCTCGAAGATCCGCCAATCGATCGTCCGCATTCCCACCCGTCACACTCCACTGACTCGTTCGTCCTCCAACCGATTTACCCATCCCAGGCTCTATCGACGGTTGACTCCGAGCCGCAGCCGGCTTTTTCGGTAGAGGAGATAACTTCTCGAATTGGACCTGGTAGTTCTGACCCCCATTCGCTTCCCAGATCTCCCGGCCGTCCGTATTATACCGTATCGCCATGAATAACGTCTTCTCCTCGATGTTCGCGAGTATATCATGCAGTTTGATGAGGAATGAGAACCGATCATATGAACCGCCTTTGACCGAATCCTTGTGCGTCGCCGTCACCTCGGAAGTAGTCTGCCACCAGTCGAAGGTGAATCGTATTGCAACCCATTTCTGATAAGCGAGGTTTCGACATTGCACTATCCCTCTAAGTGACTTGCGATCATCGTCGAGAAAGAGGCTTTCAAGGTAGAGGTCGGTGTCTGGTAAGTGTGAAGTAGGGAAGTTGGGTAATTTGATCTGCAAAACTCTCTGCTCATCCTTTTCGTCATCCGTCGAAGGGAATGGGAACTCTTCCCCTTCCGAGGCGGAGGTAGTGTACTCCGCTGTAGGTGATCCTCCTCGACTAAGGACCTGGGGCTTCTGGTCGTGCGTGAATAGTTTGACCCTTTCAAGCTGCGCATCGAAGTGGACGTATTTCGGACAACTCGGTGTGGAAGGCATCGACTTTGATGCGAAGCGAGCTCTTGAAGGAGGTGGCGAGATCTCCTTCTGCAGCATTGGCGTTCCGTTAGGTGCAAGTGGTCCTCCATACTTGAGAGCGGGTTTGAGGATCTCGCCAGACTTCTTCCGGATGAGCTTTGCGCTATATGGAGATGTGCTGACGCTGTTGGCGAGGTCACTAGGCGAGTTGAGGGGGACGATACCGGTGAAGTCTAGCTTCAACGCGTTTTCCCGTCGTCGAGGCGGGACGATCGGGAGAGACGGAGCTGCAGCTTTAGCTAACGTTGAGACCGTTTGCAAAGACGCCTCCGATCGCGCCCGTACAGGATGTCGGCGAGGGATGAAGTTGGAAGGGGTTGTTGTTGACGGACCGACGATGGTGGAAGATGATGATGCGGAGGAAGGGGATATCAGTGCGTCGACTAAGCTGGGTGAGGGTGAAGGAGTTCGTTCCGAGGATGGTTGACGAGAGTTCTCAGCGGGTGAACCGAACGACTCCGGTATCTCGGTGAAACCGAACAACCGCGGTCTCCGTCCTCGCTTCTGGTTGATTTGCATCGAATCCGCTGCCATCGCGATGGTCCGTCGCGGTGGGGACCGTACTTCGGGCAGAACGAGGGGGTTACTGACGATCTTGACACTGGAACTGGAAGGACTTTTCGCAGCGGGAGCAGAGGTGATGGAAGGACTCGATGAAGCAGGAGCGGAGGTTGGGGGTTGTGAGGAGGGATCCTGAACGGCATTGTTGGCTGACGGTTTTGTATCGGATGGAGGTAATTCGGCGGTCGGAGCTGTTCGTTCGGGTGTGGGTGGATGAACGAAGATGGAGTTGATGTGATCGTGACTCCTGGAACAAGTGAGCTAGTGCGCTCAACGCGTCTGAAGAAAGGCTTGGACTGACTTGTGACTCCGTAATGCCCAATGTATCCCATTCATCTTCATCTCCGGCCTCTCTCCTCCAAGCATCGCTTCTATCTGATCCTCCTCCGACGCGTCGGGTGTAGCAACGACAGTCGCTGCAGCGTTGTATGGCATCCTATCCCACAGACTGCGCGATGAGTCTAGTGCGAGAACACGGTTACCTCCCAGAGCCGCTAGTATGCCCGTCGGCGAGGTCAGGCGGAAAGCAGTCGCGTGGGGGAGATGGTGAGGGGTATCGAGTACAAGCTCGATAGGTATAGGCGGGAATGCTGGAATAGGCTTTTGGACTTCCGGCGACACGAGTACAGCCTCGTTGTCTAGAAAGCCCTCGAGCTCGGACTCGGCACGAGGTGTAAGTGGTGCTGCTTGAACCGGAGTGATCGCCTGGACACACGGAGCGTCACCAAGCTCAAGGTCGGGTGAAGGCGGCGGTGTAGGATAGAAAGATTTGACGGAGCCGGCGATAGGGGCTGAACAAGGGGAAATCATGTGTGAGCGAGTATGCTTGATTCAAGTCCAGTCCTGTTCAAAATAACAACGCAAAGATGGCCGAGAAAGGATAGGGTATGAGTCAAAGGACAGTGAATGGAAGGATCGTCGTTGAGCTTGTTTCGAACATGATTGAAACCGAAACGAACATAACGAGAAACAATGAATAACGATGTTTGTGTTGGAGAGAGCCAAGATAGATTCCAGTGAAGTTTTCGATTGGAGAAACGGGTAGGCTCACCTGATCAGGAAGGGACTGTTTACATCCGCGGCAAGTAGTACGAGCGCCGTCGACGTCGATATTCGATTTCAGAGGGCTGGTGAAGATCTCCCGTCGGATGGATAGGCGGTCGGTCCAATCGATGGGGGATGTTACAAGGTGGTGGATGGGCAAGAACTACGGACAAAGGGGAAACTATAATCTGAATCCGATGACAACCGTTCTGAACACTCAGGGACCCAAAACGAGACTCTATACCGTTCTAGAGGAATAAGGAGATATGTACAACTACAGTATTCGAGAAACGTTTGCTAGGTAGGGCCCGAAATCCTGGAATCGGTTGCGGCCCGTGCCCCCATCACAGCGCGTCTCAGAAGTTCCGGTGATCAGGGTCGGAAGCGGTTTCCGACGGGAAGTCGTGACCGCACTGATCACCTTCTCGCTGATTCCGACCCAAACTTGACAGTGTCGGGCGCACCTGTTGTCGATACTTTTCCGACATTTACTGTCCTGATCTGGACCCGAACAACGCCAATCGAAACTTATGACACGGAAAAGGGCATTGATGATATACAGTCACAACAACCCTTCTGACTCGTCCGTCTCCTCCTCAATCCCACTCACAGGCCTCAAGACTTCCCACTCCTCCCTGCCCTCCTTGATCATGTTCTCCGTTCCCATGATATCCCTCTTCCACTTCATGACATCTCTCATCCACCTCCTAAGATGTCTCCTCTACTCCATGATATCCCCTCGAACCCAAACTTCCCATCTCCCTCGATCTCAAACTCCCCGTCTCTCCTGACCTCGTAGTCCCTCCCCAACCAAGTAGAGCCGCCTCGATAGCAGTCGCACTCGTGCTCGTACTACTCGCACTCCCATGTCTCCTCAGTACACCTCCACCATTCTCTCGCGGACTGTACGAATTCTTCGCTTGTTCTGCATAAGCCTTTCTTGCAACGTAGGTCGTCCCTCCAAGCCGATCTCGCTCATCGAGGTCATCACTGGCTGATCTCACCGGTCGAGGAGCCAACGCAGCAGTATAGCTCCTTCGCTTGATTGCAGATGGTCGCTCGGGTGAAGGTTGTGGCTGAGTCGAAGCGGATACCGAGAACTTCCGAAGTGCCTCGTCTCGAGACTCGAGTTGAGCAATCTTGCTCCGTACAGAGGGGAGTATAGAATGTGTCGAGCTACTTGGAGAATCAGGGGGCGACGCGGGTTCGAGTCGGGAATGAGTAAGAGCGAGGTTGACTGAAGTATGCAAGAGGTGATCCGGCGGAACCCAATTATCCGGGACGGAGGTCGGCTTCATGGTGAACCCGCTGAGGCCGGGCGCTTTCGGCAGTGCACGTTTCTTGGGGGTAAGAGGCTGAGTGATGACAGTGGCGGGTGGCGATTCCAGCTCGTTCCCGTCGGATGAGGTGGAGTCAGAGACGGAAGGTGCAAGCCCAGGTGTAAGCCCAGGTGCTCCTCCTTCCCCATCCGAATCGGTAGCTGGAGTCATACTGACCGAGACTTGATGCCGGAGCTGACTGGTCGTCGATGGTTGACGGGACATCTTCTCCCCAGCTAGGGAAGGTGGATTAAGCATGGTTAAGGGCTCGGCCGACCGCGGGGACAACCCCCGGAACATGATGACTGGTTGTCTATTCAGAGAGAAGCTGACTGGTGGCTTGCCGGGCGAGATGGAGGATGCTCGGTTTCGCATGGGAGAACCTGGGGTCGCGAAAGAGAAAGACGATTTCTTGTTTACGATTCGAGCTTGAAGAGACTCCTCGACAGGTCGGAGTGGCGATGGTACAGGAGGATTGCTTGATTCTCGGCGCATCCCCAGTCCCTGACTGTAAGGATGTATAGTAGGTGCTGAACCCCTTCTTCCGCCAGCACCCCGACTCGAGATAGAGGCGAAAAGACTTGTTGGAATCGGGCTGTGACTTGATCGCCTCGGTTCACCAAGAGGGATAGAAAGACTCGCTCGTTCCTCCTTCGGCGCATCGAATGGCAAGATCATTGGCGGTAGACGCTCCGAGACTTTACGCTTGATCGCCTCATGCACCTCGCCCACCTCGCTCTCGCAATCCGTGGCGAAGCTACCGTTGATAGACCGGCTCTGCGCGATATACTGTTGTCGTTCCAGATCAAGAGTCGCAGAGCTCAATCGAGGATCGATATTGAGGAATGGTAGCTGCGATGGTAGAGACTTTCGCTTGGTGATCGTAGCAAAGGATTCGTCGCCGTCACCCTCTTCGACCTCATCCGCATAGTCATATCCACCATACTCGGCGGACGATGATTCGCTGGACCCGGTAGACCCCTCGGCAGCATGTTGAGCGACCAAATCTTCGAGGATCGTCTCGTTTCCAACTTCATGCTCCTCTCCATCTGAGCTGTTCTGCTCTTCCGCCTCTTCCTCCTCCGGTACCTCTTCGATCATCTCATGCTTCCGCACCGTCTCTCCTGGAGCCTCGACTGGGGGAGCCGGATCGGGGGCCGGCACTGGCATTGGCGACCGCTGTTCCGCTTCGGCTGCTACGGTTGGGGTATCATCGCCCATGATCTTGTAAGCCTCCTCCATAGGTGTCTGAGCCGGGAAGTAATCGCCATGGACAGACTCTCGGTTTGGACTGACGAGATAATCCTGCTCCGCATCCGCTGCTGCGGCACGATCAATCGCTCGACCAATCGCCGCTAGGGATAGCTGTCTTCCTTGAGCACGACGGACAGCGAGTAGCGCTTTGTCTTGGTCATCTCCTTCCATCGAAGATGTCTCCGACTGGGAACGGGTTGACAGGTAAGACATCATTCTGGCACCTTTCGGTCGGACAGGAACCCCTTTGACAGGAGAACCGGTCGAAGGACGTGGCAGATTCCCCTCGAAGGAGTGAGCACCCTTGTCAAGGGTATATTCGCTTCCCATCGAGAGAGGGCGGGCTCTCGCCAGCGGTTCCTCAGCTTGTCCCTCCACCGCAGCCCTCGCTCGTCCAGCTTGGATGAGTGCATCGAGATGAAGAGTTGTCGAGCTGGCTTTGGCCGGGTTACCTCCACTGGACACACTGGTATCACTCCCCATCCGACTGGTTTGCGGTCGGCCGTAACGGCCAGTATCGGTGGCGGGTTGCTGTATCGGTGGATGGGCTATTCGGAACCCGTCGCCTGGCATTGGAGGTGGATCGATGGAGAGGAAGTTGATGAGTGTGACAGGCAGATCGACGTAGATTGAGTTATTGACGGTGACGCGGAGAGTGTACATGACCTCGATCAGACGTGTTCGTCGAATAGAGATCATCCCGCACTACAATCGTTCAGCACCACATTCCTCTCGTACCACTGCATTGAACCTACTGGAACCAGGAGGGACATATCCCACTGTGCTCTCTCACCAGGCTCGACTCCAGTCCACCATCCCTTCCCCGTCACTCTACCCGCTCCATGCTCGGTAAAGTCCGCTTCCAAGACTTCCTCGCTGACCTTCCGTCTAGCTGTACTCGTTTGGCAATCATCGGCATCGGGTGTACCAGGTTCTACCGTACCGAACGCCTTGAGAGAAGCGCGATTCCAATTCGGCTGCGTCCGGAAGTCCGTCGCATCGAGGACTGGTTGTGGATTGAAAACCTGCACAGTCTGCAATAGGGCGAGATTGAGGTTCTTGATCTAACAAGGTCTATAAGCCGGGCTGGTCACGAAGGAATGGGATCTTACCTTTCTGTTCGAATCGTTCCGAATCCCCACCTCGCACCACACCCTCTGACCGCTAACCCACATCCTCCTCCCAAGCGCGACTCTCACCTCAACCCTTCCCTTCTCCCCACCTATACTCCATCCTAATCCCTTCTCGACATACGCCTCGATCGGCTCCATACTTGGAGCCATGACGATCTGCGGGTTGAGGTACGGCAGGACCACAACCGACCGATAAAAATGGGCTATCGATCGCTTCCCATTGGCTGGCACGTGGATCTTGATTGATCCCACCACGACGTAGCGTACACTTGGGCCTTTGCCGCCTGGCGAGTTGTAGCTGCCTTTTGCACCTCCGTTAAGAGGCAGTCGTAGGCGGAAGGGGATGTTATGGGCGCCTTCGGAGGCGAGGCGGAAGCCTTCAGAGTCGGGATCGGAGGCGAATAGGGACGGTTGAGGTCCGGGAAGAGGAGGGTTAGCGAACATTGGTAGGACATGGGGATGATGGTAGAAGATATGCCGAGATGTAGGTGATAGTTCTGTATGAATCAGCAAGGAGCATTTGCGAAGAAGAGGGGATGACTCACCCTCGAAACCGACCACTCTGACCTTACCCCCGCCTATTCTCAACCCCTCGCCCCGCCTGCCACCGGTGACTCTCACCTCCATTCTTCCCCTTATCTCTCCTCCTTCAACCACACATTCCCGCTCCAGTACGACATCCACTCCAACCCTTGCCTTCCTCTTCTTACTCGCCTCTATCCTCACTTCTTCTGTCTCAGCTCCACCCGCCGCCTGCCATCCCTCCAAATCAGGCGGAGGGAGTAGCTTACTAGCCGCAGGTCGCATCCACTTCTGTCCGCCAAGCATCACACCCAACTCCGCCGAAGCCCGCTTATTCGACGAAAAAGGGTGGAAAAGCGTGCCCTGACGAGCGAGCATCACGCCATCTGACATGCTTCTCCCTCGATGACCGAGCGAACCAGGTCGACGAGGATGTTCCATCGTGGATTTCGACCATGGACGCGCTTTCAACTCCTGCTCGTTGCTCTCCTGCCTGATCAGATCGGATAGGCCGCTAAGCGGATTCGGCATCAGACCCATCGCTCCTCCTATGATCATCTGTCCTTCTCGCCAGACCCCATCTCCTGATGGTGAGAAAGCCAACATCATCCCGCCCGACTCGGCTGATACCAAAGCCGCATTCCTACTATGTATCCCGGTAGCCGGATCAGATATACGTTTCGGATTGCTGTTGGATGACGTCCGGAAATAGTGATGGTTCTCGTTGTCCACCTCGGGAGGCTGCTGTAGTCCAAGAGGTTGGGAGAAGAATCGGGACATGCCGCGAGGTGGGAGAGCGGATCGCTCCCAGTACGGGATCTCGTTGATCAGGTCAGACTGAGCGGCACTGGTCCGAAGTGGATGAGAGGGCGGCATGGGAAATTTCCTAGGTGTGAAGGCGTGGGAATCGGACGAAGGGGTTGGATCGAGTGAGCCGGGAACAGTTTGTGATGGAGTTGCTGCAGAAGCGGAGATGGTGGTACTTCTCGAGCGGGTCTGTTTCTGCGGAGGAGGTGTAGACGAGATCGATGGAACCATGGTAAGGTCTGGATCCTCCTCGCCGAACAGGGGAATGTATCGTCCTCCACCAACTGTCTCGCTCCTCGAGAAACGCCTTAACAACTCGGAGCTCTTCGTTCGCTTTGGCGTCCGGCTTGAGCTAGTCACCATGGAAGCTACGGACCCGCTCCGAAAAGGTTGTCTTCGCTCCTCTTTCAGCTCGGGTATAAGCTCCGACTCGCTTGATGTAGAGCTGTTCGCTGCAGGAGGGAGGCGTGAAGGTGATCGAAGACCCATCGGACTCGGTGGTATGGCGGAGAAGGTAGTGAACCCCTTGATGGAGGGATTACGGGTATGTGTAGGGCGGAGCGAGAAGGTGGGTTGGAAGAGCTGTTGGCCGGTTCGTGTGGGTGATCCACGAGGAGGCGTTGGGATAGAGCCAGTCCCCATACCGGTGAAGCGAGGTGGTGTGGAAGATTCGGCGGTTGCGGGTGGTGGAGAAAACGTGGAGTAGGTGATGCCGAGACCTTGATGAGATGGAGTAGGGGAGACGGTATGGTGCGGCATCGTGAAGAAGGGTCAAAAGAATAGTGAGCGCCGTCGTCTACCCAGTCGTCTCCACCTTCCTTATCAGGGTGATTTTGAGAAGCATGGAAATGAACAGTCAGTTCGACATGAGCAGCATCAAAAACTTCTGCATCCATCTCTACAGGGAGGCTGTTTTCCCTTTCCCCTCCAGACCTAAAAATCGTCGATCATCCATCCCTGATATTGTCATCCAAACCGACACCGGGTGTCTCTCGTCTCTCTTGTGAGCGTAGTGCGATGGGGTGCGAGGCGAGAGGGAGTCAAAGATGAAATGGCTTGAGAATGTCTCAACTGATGGGCCGGTCTGGAAGGAGCTGAATCGATGACACGTGGGTGGGTGTAGGTGCTATGGAGATTCCACGTGGCTTGAGTGCCTGAGTGCGGGGTTGTGAGGAGATTTTGGATTTTGCAGGACTGTAAAAGGTTCGACCATCGAAAGCCCTAGCGTGACTCGCGCGGTATTAGGAAGTGTCAAGCTGCTCAAGTCATGGGGCAGCTGAAAAGGAAGCGACATGAGCCAGACATCATCTCTCACTCCGAAGTCTTGGCAAAGCCCCTTCCGGGAACGAGAACGTTCAACTCCGGAAAGGCGGTCCGGGATGCTCTGGCAATGGGGACGAGGCAATGTGAGCGTGACTAAAACCTGGTCCGTATAGCTACGCTTACAGTCACCGTAATAGCCCTCGTCGCTTTTGATCAGCAAATCCTGACCAAGTACTTTGACTTGCCTTTACCGGTCACCCATCCGACCATCCTCATTATCCAGCATTACCTTGACGTTTCGCCGGTCTGCAACGAGATCTTCAATGCTTGGCGACAAGGCGATCAGGTACGTCTCGCAGCATCATCGAAGGATCCTAATGATCCGATATCAGGCCAAGGACGAAAGACAAGCTGAAGCCGCTGTTGCCCTTCTCGCGCATATAATCCAAATCCTCACTCCATTACCGTTCTTCCGAACACCTCTCATTGGCCTTGTCAAGAAGCTGATCTCTTCAAACGAGCCCTTGCGGAATAAGGTAAGCATGGATTGAGTATTGATGCAGGATCACTGACGAGTTCAGCTAAACCGCTTTATCAGCTCAGGCAAGCGCGAACAGATCTTACTCGGGCTACATCTCGCTTCCATGGCCGTCAACGTCGATCCTCCGGACCCGTCTACCCCTTCGAGTGGACGCCTCGCGCTAGGAGTATGGAATGCGCTTGTAGAAGGTGGAACTGTAAAGGGTCTCGGCAAGGTTCTAGGTATGAGGAGGCGGAATAAGGATGGCTCGGGGGATTATAGCGAAAAAGACCCTTTGGATCGGCCTGGTGGGTCATCAGAAGCCTCTTGCGGGTTAGGCTGAACAGATGTAGATATCCGACATGTCGGCCTTCATCTCATCCTCCCTCTCCTATCCATATCCGCTTTTCAAGCTCATTCCAAATCGCTTCTACCGTATATATACTCCGACCTCCCGTCTGATCCGCCCATCACCGTCTATCGCGTCCTCACCGCTCTCTGGTCAGCCATCATCGCTCCTTCCTCCGGTATCGGTCGACGAGTAGCTCTTGCGCTATTGGATGAGAATGCCGTCGAGAACCTTCTGAGACTGCTCAACCGAGAAGACCTAGAGCCAACGTCCGGAAGGATGGTACGCGATATGGCGACGGCATTCTTGGAGGGTGTCACGGGGACTCCAGGACAGGGTGTCTGCTTCCCTGATGAAGGATGGTATCCTCGCCGAGGAAAGGACGATCTCACCGGCTTGTATGATGTAACAGGGATGGAAGACGAGAAAGGCGGGATGGGTCATGGCCGAGATAACAGGTCTAGGAATGGGCTGCACAACCGAATTCTGTCGAACGTGGTGAGGCGAATCGGACCGAAGGCCGTCGGTGATCAAGGTCCGATCGGAGATTGGGTCATCAAAGTGCTACAGGCGTGTCCAGAGATAGTTGCCGGGTGAGGGAGTCTACCAGTGTCAAATCGTCAACAGACTGATGATCATCTAGGTATTGGCCGCATTCTGGCTTAGGGCTAGAACCCAGGCTGAGCGCTCGATGGATGGCCACAATGGCATATGTCGGGAAAATCATATCTCTTCCGCCTCCTCCAATGGCTACCTTCCGTCAACCAATCCCGAGAGGATCCGACCTAAAATTGATGCCACCAAGGCCAAACCCTCCATCCGTCTCAACCATCATCGAATCAATCCTTCCTTCGCCCCTCACCAAGCAGCACCTCACGAAAGGGCTCCAGCATCCGGATGGCCTTGTACAGCATATGACAGCCCTCACCCTTGCTCGAGGACTTCAGAAGCTGGCTATCGTACAGAAGGTCTTCTTGGAGATCGAGGCGGAGCTAGATTTGGAACCCAGCAGTTCCGCTGAGAACCCTTGGGCAAGACGAAGGCGCGAGTTTGAGATGGAGTGTCGAAAGCGAGTACCAGAGGTCCTGGTCGTCATAGCTTTCGCGCAGAAATCAGCAACTCTCGCTCGCACGAATCCCGACTCGGACGAAGAGCCGGATTCGGCGGTGGCTGCGAAGTCGGCCATGCTCACCGAGAGTGCACTACGCCTGTTCGAGCTGTACCACCGGACATTACCAAGTATCGCCAATGAAGCGAAGTTTGATGTCGGCAAGCTGCTGGTTTCGTCGTCATCTGCTAAAGCAGAGCGGAGGGGAAAACGTGAAGCGCGAGCTGGTAGTGTCATCAGCGATTCTGGAAGTGTCGGTTCGATAGGAAGTGTCGGGACTGCTGGAATGGGAGGAGGGTTTGGGCATGCGCGAGGGGATGTGATCGGATTCGAGGCTTTGAGTCAGATTCATGTGCTCAGTCTGCTGGGGCAAGTGAAGGACTGGAACTGGTCGAACAAAGCAGGTACGACTCTCTGCTAGGGACGATATAACTTGCTCAGATCCAACAGCCGGTTCTCAGTATGCCTACCTCTACCATATCCTCCTTCTTCACCTCACTACTCCGCACCCGATCACACAGGCCATGACAACCTCTCTCCTCAACAACCTTTTGCTTCCATCCATCCTTTTCGAGCACGACTCAGGCGAGCTCGAGATTTGGCTCGGGGCGCTCCCGAAACTTCCACCCGATGCCGATGTCTCTTCTCGAGCCAAGCTCCTCACCCAGCATGTGCATCTACTTTCTTTCCTCGACGATTGCATCCGCCGAGCCATCCGAACACCCTATAAATATATCGAAGAGTCCTTGTCACTTGTGCCCGATTACTTCTCCCCCTCGAAACCGTACGAGATGATCTGTCCGGTACTTATGACGATACTGGAACAGCTCAACGCGAAGATTATTGGGGAATTGATCAGTACTGAGGCGGCTGGGGTCGTGATGTGCTGGCTGAAACGGGTGATGCTGGGATTGTCCGGGAAGATGAGGGACGGGCAATTCTTAGCGGCGGTATTGCGAAGGACCGGGAGGACTTTGGAGGAGGCGAGGGCGAAGGGTCAAATAAGGATTGGGCTAGCAGCGGTTCTGAAAGGAATGAAGTCTGATATGATGAGGATACTTGGGTCGAAGGGGAATGCGGAGGTGGACGGAACAGGTAGGTGATCAGCATCATCTCGGAAAGCTGGCTGATTTCGGCTTCTTCAGCTGATGAGAAGACGCCTGAGCTGGTGGATGAGCGGCAGGTCCATCTGACTTGGCGAAGGGTGTGGTGCTTATCGGCTTGTAGCGAATGGTCAAGTTCTTCGATAGAGCGGAACATCCTCGATTTGGACGTCACTGGTGCTGAAGCCCCGGAAGTGGTTGAAAGTCGCCTCGATGCAATCTCCGAATCCGCTCGGTTCCGCATCGGTCACCTGAGCCTGGATCTACTAGTATCCGCGGCCCATCTTGGAAAAGCGGGCACCTTACTTCGCATCATCACGAGATGTCTGCAAGGAATCAAGCAGAGGGACTTGGCACGAAGATTTCGAGACATCGTCTTCGAGTCGACAACGGTGACTGCGATGTTGACAAGCGAGGCGGGCGACCACCATCGAATAGGTAGGTCTCGCGCTATCTTCTCGTAACATTAGTAACGGGTCATGCCAGAGCTCGAAGGCCTCGTGGATAGCTTAAACATGGACGACGTTGGTGATCGGGTCATAGCGGAGGGTCACATCCGGATAATCTCTTCAAACAGCGCGTCCAAGGAGAGCCTGAAGAGTGGCAGTCTCCAGCAGGCAAGTGTTAACCGTCTGTTTTAACCAATCTTCACTGATTGCGATCAGTTCCTCTTCCTCCTGCGCCCGTGGACTCGCTTCCTCAATTCGTCGGAAGCGAATCAGATCCTGAAAAGCATCGGCAGATCCATCAAGCGACTGCCGAATCCGCTGTCAGACCAGGTAGCGGAAACAATCTCAGCTATCATCCTCGGTACTCGTGACGCACCTGAAGCAATTGAACATCTGTATCGCTATATCCCGCTTGGCATCATTCCTCCCTTCATTTCGCTTCTCAGGACTGGCGGACAATGTACAAGTTCTTCGGCCTCGAAGACCCACGACCCGGACATCAAGATCTCCCCGCCAGTCTTGCGAGACCTTATCGCTTCCGCTCATCATGAAGCTTTCGATCTTCTCGAAATACTCGTCTCGAAGTCTGCGTATGTCGCTAAAACTCTTGGCGACATGTTGCAACGAGGCGACATTCAAACACGGGAATCGCGTCTGTTGCCAGCTATATCGCTGATTCTGGATCTTCCGGCGGCAATGGATGTCGATCAGATGGCTTCCGACATCGCTAAAGCGGCAGTCAATACGTTGAAGGACCGCGGAGCGACCGATAGTATTCAGGATGCCGCCGGGAACATTCTTCATCATCTCGCCGCCACTCATTCTGAAGTCGCTAGTCAGGCTTTCTCCTCCCTTGAACCAAGTCAATTCAACTTGGCGATAGCGAAGGTCGCTGGCCAGATCGCCTCCATCCAGTTAAACGACACCTCGCATATTTCGCAACATCTGGTAAGTATCGGTCTGCGTTGGGCGGCACGAGCACTGTCGAACGACGCGCCCTTGTCGGTCAACGATCTGGAGACACTGAAACAAATCGGTGAGTCCGTCATCAGAACCCCAGTACTCAACCCTGACAATATTCGTCAGCTTCAACCGTCGGGACGATGACAACATCAACCTTAAATATTGATCTCGTACAACCAGTCATTACTGCTGTCATCCAGGAAAGACTTGCATCATTTGAGGCCACAGATCTAGCGAGTCTCCTCTGCTCCAAATGCACTCTCAAGGTGAGTACTGTATCTCGACTATCGACTGACCCGCTGTAGGCCAGCTTTGTCCGCCAGAACCTGCAACTCCTCTTCGCGGACCCCATCGTCACCTCAACCACACATCGATCCTCCATCATCAACCTGATCTCTGCTCTCTTCAACGCGTCTCCATACGCGTCTTGCCAACCAACTTTTCTCTCATCGCTGCTCCCGCTTTACCACGCAACCGTCTCCACGTCCGACAAGCAGATCCTCTCCCTCTTCCAGCTATTCGAAGCGTATCGCAAACTTTCGACAACGTCCCTGCTCAGAACATGGTCACCAAGCGGTATCGCAAGCGCTCAGAGACCGTTCGACGCAATCATCTCACTAGAAGCGGGTAAGGTCTTTGCGACCTGTATAGCTTTTCCGCTTCGACGACAGCTTGGCTGGAATACTGCGAATGATGAGGAGAATGAAGGGCTGTATGATCCGGCTTTCATCCTGCCGCTATTTGGATTGGCACTGGAAGATAAGCTCTCCGGATTGGACTGGGTCGAGATCCTGCGCTCGAATGTCCTCGGTCTTGCGGTCTGCAGCTTGGCATCGAGGGATACCGCAATGCGAGCGCTCGGCAGGGCCGTCTTAGCGAAGACGATGGAACTTATCGAGGTTCGGCCAGATATTACAGTTAGGGATGAGCAAGCTAATCAAGAACCAGATTACGGCCTTCCAAGAACGTCCGCAACTCCTCTATAAGCTTCGTCTATTTCGGCATTCCGTCACTTCCCCTTCGACCCGCCCGCCAACTCTCACAACACTCTTCCTAGCTCATGCCCTTCGCGTGCTCGCTTCGCCATCGCATTACCTCTACCCATTGACGAGCCGGTTTCTCCTTCAGCGCCCAACTTTTGACCTGTATGATGTACCGATGTTGTACACGATGTTGTATTCCAGTGAGGACGGGTTCAGGAGGGAAAGAGGGTGGATCGTTCGGCTCCTCCGGGACGGGGTAAGGAGTGATGCGGTAGGACAATCCTTGCGTACCAGGTCATGGCTAATGTTTGAGCAGGACTGGAGGATCTTACGTCGAAGACATACTTTCGATCTACTGGCTACGCTGTATCAGTCTTCCCTAGATATCTCATTCCGACGTCTGGTGCTTCAGGTGCGTTCGTCTCGATCTCAGGAAGACCTATCTGATAATCATGACCGACCCAGGCTTTAGAGTCCATCACCCGGATCCCATCAGCCTCACTCTCCCTAACTCATCGAAGCAGTTTCTTGTCATGGCTGAATATTCAATGGGCCAGCACAAGCGCTTTTCCTAACCGAGGGGCAGAAGAGGAGAAGGCTGGGTATATCCGATTGGCGGAGAACGTGATTGTCATTCTGGTTGCGGCGGAGTCGGCTCGAGAGGGAGGTGATGACAAGGAATGGGAGATTGTCTGGATCAGTGCGGCGGAGAGATTGATCTCTCAAGCCTCTGAGGATGCAGGTGAGTTCCGAGGAGCGGCATGTGTTGTCAAACTAATTATGGCACATTCAGATACGGATCGACTGGAAAGTCTTGCAAGGATCGTTCTTCGTCTCAGCTCCATGACCCGCTCCTCGGAAGTTGCAGCGAATCTTCTTCCTACCATTATGAACAGGATTATCGCACTCGATCCCGACGGCGGGAAGGATGGAAAAGTCTCCAAACAGACCATTGAGCACCTTTTCAGAGCATCTCTATCTCTCGAGCCTGGAGATATGACGGAGCGAATGCCAGAGGCAGTCAAGGAGATCGGTTTGCGTGTTTCGAGCCTGGATGGAGAAGTAGGCGATTGGTTCAGGAGGGAGAGAAGGCGGGCGAAATGGGATACGATGAAGTCGGATTGATACCCTGCACAGATATACGCTTGAGTCGCTTTACAACCATGGAACATGGAACAATTTGACCGTGATACATATGACATCCGACTCAGCCTTAGTTCTGATTCCGCTGAGATGATACGTCCCCCTTAAAGGGCCTTGAGTACTTCATCCGCGTGAGACACGGTCACTGTCTCATTTCAGCATGGATGTGTAGAAGGCTAAAAACATAGGAGACTCACCCTGTGCCGGACTAGGCTCAACGGCAACGCTAATGACTTTTCCGCTGTCAATGACCACCGCGCCTCGCTTGAGACGGGGACCACCGAAGACGGCTTGGCCCTCGAGGACAAGGCCGAGGGCAGAGGAGAGGGAGCCGGCGTCATCGGCGGCTGGAGGAGCGAGCGTGGCGAGCGGGAAAGACGGGTAAGGAGAGAGATAGATCAGTTCGGCGATGAGCAGGTAAAAGGATAACAAGTATTGGTGAAGGAGGAAGGAGAGGAACAAGTCAGCATGGTTCCCTTTTTTCCTGATTACGGGGACATCGAGAGGGTTCAGACTCACCGAACTTGACGGGCCCGTTCTTCCCATTGAGAAGCTTATCCTTCCAAGCGTTCACCACGAACATGTCGTTGACGGATACGACGTAGATGTCCTGGACACCCTTGGATTTGAAGGCTTCGTATTGCTCGACGTAGGATGGGACTTGGGAGGAGCAGGTTGGGGAGAAGCTGGAGACGAGCGAAGCGAGCGGGCGAGGGGCGAGGGGAGGAGCGAGAACGAGAAAGGTAGAAGGAGAAGGAGAAGAGCGAAGGGAGAAGGGAGCAGCACGATAAGACGACGTCGACACGGGAGTGAAAGAATCGGAGCGAGATGAGATTACGAGGTCAGAAGCGTGTACTCGGACTTGATACGGGACTCACGCTCCCGGTACGAGCACCAGGACGTTCTTCCCCGTCAACTTTGAGAAATTGATCTTATCCTCAAGGTCATTGATCTTGATCTCGATGTCAGGGACAACATCGCCAGCTTTGATGGGTGAATATGAAGCGGCCGAAGCGAAAGCTTGGTGAGCTGCTGCGGCTGTGGACTGGAGTAGCGAGGCTGGGGATGTCAGCGGGTCTTCATAGCATGACATGGGGCAAGCTATTGAAGTGAGGGGTAGGAGTGAGATGGAGGATAAGGGAGTACTGACTCATGTTTCTTTGTGAGATTTGGTTATGATATCTGGAAGTGCGGGGTTCGTGATTGGTGATATGGATAGAGCGGCTACGACAAGGCTCAGTTATTCTTCTTGAAAGCTCTCCAATCCTTCAAAGGCGTAGGAAGGAAGCTACCATACTCACGTAGCTGTAGAGGAAAGTAAAGGACGACTCGCCACCTTTGTTAAAGTGAATACTCTCGGTTTCACGAGTATCGACATGATCGTGGAACCGGAGACTGGGGATCGAAACTTTGCCAGCCGGCAAACAAACGCCTAGTTTCACAAACGCCGATCTCACGTCTTTCATCACGTGAGCCTATAAACTCCCGGAGTCCGGGTACGTTTGATACCCACCATAAGTTTTCGAGCCGGAGATTCCCGTGGAACTCCGTTTCAATCTCACCCCTGGGGAAATGTTGCTTGAATGGATTGAGGATGTTGACGGCAAGGTAGGATGACTTTCTTGACTGCTCATTTACCTTTCAACGGCTCAGCTTCACTACCACCACCCGCTTCGTTTCTCCTGATCTCGGATACACTTTCCGCTCCGGGTGATTTCGCGTTGTACCATCTCGTCTCATCTGCTTGTCATAGGAAAGTCAAGGTAAGTTTCGGCGTTTACTTTTCGGTCCATCGGAGCAGATCGAAGAGTAGCTCATGTCGAGTGCCTAGATCGTCTGGGTAGATTTCAGGAGCACAGGGAAAGAAAGCTTGGAATCGATCCTCCGCAGACTGGTCAGTCTTATCATTTCCTTCTTCAACCCATAATCCTGAACCTATCGAAGGGATCTACACTCCCAACATCATTCACCCACATCACCCCTTCATCCCTCCCATCATCCTTACTAGGTCATCCATCATCTCCAAGGCTCTTCGATGAATCGGACAATCCAACGTTGAAGGCGACATACGATTCCATACTCCCTCACGTCATTCCAGACTCCTTGATCATCCTCGATGGCCTAACCGAGCTGGACAATCTTGGTTTCTCCTCACTCGAGATCACTCGTCTCGTTCGCGCTTTGGTACCGTCGATCCGCAATGTGCGTGCTCAATCACATGAGGTGAGCTGAGCTGAAAGCTGATGAGGGAAAGTAGAGTGGATCGAGATTGATCACCATCCTTCATGCCGATCATCTCATATCCACCTCACCGTCACCCGACAGACAAGGCGAGCTTTTCGAGAGGCTACTCAGGATCGTAAACGGATGGTGGAGAGTCGAAGGTTTGATCACAGGTAGAAGCGCAGACGTCCACGGCGAGGTGAGTCTCTCGCTCTTCTTGCCTCATTGACCTTTCATACTCATCACGGTTTCTGTGGAAAAGAGCTGACATGGTAGCTTGCAGATCTCCTCTCATCCGTTATTACCGATGCACGCCGCCGGCGATGACGAGGCCGTATCGTTTCCGAGTGTACCAAAGGCTCAGCCGTTGCAGTACCGGCTCGAGACTGGGACGGTCAAGGTTTTCCCAAAAGGGACTGGACGGGGATACCTGTAGATCATCGAACAGAGGAGCAAATGGTCTGTATGAAAAACATCACCGTCTTCTGTAAGTCTAGAGAAGATTTTCCGTCGGTGGTAGAAGGCTGAAGGAAGACAGTCTCCGCGTCTGAGAGCAGGATCAAGTCATCGCCAGCTACCTTTTTAAATGGTCAAAGTCGGAAATACCAGGAGTGACGGTAAACCGAAGGCATGCGCTGCCCAGACTCGCAAGTCAGCTACGCAACCACCAGTTTCACCATCAGACAGTAGTGATTTCCGATTCTCGTCCAAACATGCGAATGATGCATTATGTGCTTCTGGCGTTCTAGCGTTTCCATCGTCTAGCGGAAAATGGTCTATCGCCTTCCGCTCAACAATTCCCAAATGATTCCCATCAATCCCTCGACAACCTCGCCGACCGGTGTACCCGCATCCGGCGCAGCGCACGAATAGGCATACCGTGCCAGATGTGCAGTGAATAGAGCGCGATAATGGAGGATGATGGCTAGGACGATGGCCAAGTGCCAAATCTGAAGATGCAGGATCAGCGTGTGGCCTCAGTAGAAACAGTCTTTCGAGGAGTTGAGACGGGTGCAATTGAGGGTATCCGAGGGGAGGAAGCGAGGTTTTTCTCGATCGGAGAACAGGCGTAAAGAAAGAACTTCACCTGATGACTGCATCCGAAGTAATCGAACGTTCCGGGCCAAGCACATTCTGGGAAATGCATGGCGTAGAAGATTAGTCCTGTGACGTAGGTGATGACGGAGAGGCCGAAAGGAGCTGGACCAGCGATCAGCTCGTTTACAAGCCGAACGGAGCTGCACCAAGCCGGGTGACGTGTAGAGTGGACGTACAGACAAATTCCCAGGCCTGAGCAACACCATGTAGGTAAAACATCTGAATCATCGGAGCGACCATCGCGAAGCATAAGAATAGGAAGAATGCTATCCGCCAAGTCTGCTTTCTCATCAGCGTCGTCCTTCCCCTGGTACGCATTGTTCTAGCTGCAGTAGCTTAACAGAGTCACGGGTCGGGACTGACCTTATGTTTACGCTCATTGAACCACCTCTGGAACGGGAGGTAGCTACCTAGGATACCGCATGCGAAGTTGAGGGAGGAGTAGAAGAGGACCGTCTTTGGGGAACAGTAGAAGCCGTTGTAGACCACGGTTCCGAAGGAAGCGGCGATGAGCCCTAGGCAAGAGCGAGGTCAGCGAAGGTTCGTAATAGGCATTCAGCAGGAGACGCCGGATATGACCAGGAGATTTGGGAGCACAAAATGAAACTTACAGGATATCCCGATATCTATGCAGACTCGGAGTCAGCGACAAAAAGCAGTGTGGACGATGATTTCACGCACAATCGACGCAAGCTCCCCATTCAAACCACCGTCTCGAAGCACAGCCACTCAAAACATGCCATCCAGCCGATGAGACGAGACATGATACCGCGGCTAGGAGGTAGACCACGAGAGTTGCAGTATCGAGGGGATGAGCATTGGGGAAAGGGGAGGAGTAGATGATAGCCTGGTGCGATAGTTAACATAGATCGATACATATGCTTGAGAGGCTAGAATGGAAGGCGGATGGAAAATAGTGATGACATGGGGATGCGAATGAGGGGAAGGACGGAGAGCCAATGGGACATCGTGGACTTACGGGTATTACGAGGAGGATGAAAATGGTTGGTAAGAAGTGCGAGTGGATGTTCACTGCGACACATATCGTAAGCTGAGCTGCGAGGCGCAAGATGTGACGAACAAGTCTCATTATGCCAAGCGAAAGCTGATCTGATGAGCGGTATCGGTCCTGCACTCCCATGTAGCGGTATGAACCGACTAATCACCGCAATCAGCTCAAACCTCTCAGCTTTCAAATAAACGAAAGGAGGAGGTCACGTACTACCCCGTCGAGATATGTTCATTATTCCTCCAGACATAAGGTAAATCCTCATACTCGATCAACCTCTTCCCATCATCCGATCTGATCAACGTCTCAGCCCGTGTCGGACCGAGGTTCGATGAAGGAGCAATAGCTGGAGTGAGCTTCGTATCTCCCAACTCTGGACTATCCACGATATCCACATCGTCCGGATCATCGGTGAGGACATCCTCCTTCTCGTCTGTTTCTGTTTGCTGAGTAGCCAACCAGGATTCTTTAGGTGGTTCCGTACGAGAACGGAAGAGTTTCGGTCCAGGACGGAAAGAAGTTGAGCAACTGAGTGATTTCGATCGGACAGCTCGACGTCGACTTGCAAGTGAGTTCTGAGAAGCTGGTGTCCGATTAGGGAAGAGATATTCCGGTTCTTCATCCTCGAATTCCCCTTCCCCTTCCCCTTCACCATCCATACCCAGTGACTTCACTCTCCCTTGTTTATCCTCCCATCCTAGAGATTCCCATCCAGCCCAATCTTCGGAAGGTAAGAGGGTATGTACCATCTCGATAACCCTTCGACGAGCGGCTTCCACTTGACTCTCCCCATCTGCGGTTGTTACGCCCAAATCGACGACACTGAGTTTCGAAGGGAGGGAACGGATCCATTCTCGACTCGGTCCGATACCAGGTGGGACAGGAACGGACAACCTCGAAGGGAGATAGGCAACGACATCTTCTCGGAGGTTGGAAAGGTGGTTGAGTAGACTGGTGTTTGTATCTCCTAGTAGGGGAAGGATCATATTCCCTTTCCGGTTCCTAAGTCCTGTCGAAGGTCCTGGAACAGCGGTCGATACGCTTTCATTGTCCGCATCTAGCACGAACGTTGATGAGGAAGTTGGGTCACCGCGAAGTGAGATCTCGACTTCGCCTAAGTATCCGAGAAGCGCAGCTCGAAACGCAGAGATGTTGGGGAGGGTTGGAAGGGGGAGAGCAGGATGGGAGAACCGGCGTGTCCAAGATGGAGGTGTCACGGGGGTGGTCATGCTCTCATTGAAGGTGTCAACGTGTAGCCCACTTCGTGTAGCTTGGAAAGCGGTTTTGGTGCTCCTGCGCTTGTAAGGGATGCCGAAAACAGGGTCTGAGCGTTTTGGACTTGGCGTCCACAACAAAGCGCGGGCCCCCGGTCGAGGTACTCTTGGGTCAGGGATGGTTGAGCTGTGCTGTTTTGAGTCAGAATATACTTTTGCGTCACAGAAAATGTTGTACTGCGCTACATTTGGCGAGGAGATAATCTAGGCTATTAAGTACCAGACGAGATGTCAAGATCGCGGTGCGCCTTCCTTTATCCTGCTGATCCGATGTCGCTCCAAGCTCGAACAAAGGACACACGTCGACTGCTGAGAAGGATCAGGCTTGACGTATCCCGTCGAGATACAAGTCAAAGCCAAGATTCACACTATCTCTTTCCACCTCATTGAATGTACACCACACCGTCCGCTATAGGCTATCGACGTCTGAGCATGCTACCATCTTATGACCACGAGGAGTGCGCAAACGAGCGGTACTGTTGCTGTCACTCATCATCTTGGGAGGACCTCAGCAGAGTTCTGGCCGCCAAAATTGGACGGCGGCTTCTGTGCGGGAAGAGCTCCGTATAGGACCAGGAACCACTCAACGGCCGGCAGCGGCATCCTACGGAACAGAGCGGCTCGAGGAGCAGCGCAAGGAGGGGGTCGGGGGACGGGGAAGAGGAAGTCACAGTCTGCATGAGAAAGGGTAGCCATGTCGAGGAAGAGAAGCATTTGAATTAGATTTGAGGGACTGAGCTCGAGAGGGATCAAACGGTATACATTCCGGATGCTATGTCGCATAGCCGTGTAGAGTTGAGAGGATGCGAAAAAGCCTCTCAAAGAGGCGATTATGTCGCAAGGCTGGATCAGTAGACTGTCAGCGATGCACAGCGATGTATCATGAGGCCACTCTCACCTTGTGATGAGTCGGTCTTCAGTCCATATGAGGACGTCTGTAGAGCAGTGGAGGGAAGCCGCTGCAATACCGGGATTGAGGGAGGCAGACCACGTTATGCATAAGCGGGAAGATGAGAGAATGATGGCTGCATATAGACGAGTAGAATTTGTGATCGCTCTGAAGGCGAAAGGAGTTCGAGAGGAAAAAGTCGGATAGGAAGACAGTACGCAGAATGAAAAGAGAATGAGGTGTGAGAGAGAAGGAAGAACAAACAGGATGTGAAAACCATCAGTATACCCTGCTCACCCCTCGACAGCAGCGCGCGACCACCCCACTTTTCGGGCCATGCTTCTCGCGAGGCCGGAGAAGCGAGTGATAGCGTCGCGCAGGGTCGTAAGGGGTTGATCTAGGTGATACATGGTATGAGCGTGACGGGTAGAACAAGTGAACAGAGAGATGAAAAGGGAAGAAGAAGTAGGAGGAAAGCCCAAGATATTATCTCCGCCGACCCTTGCCTTGCACCAGAGTGAACCCTTCCTCATCGACCATCGGTTCCGACCTTTCCTCCTTCTCCATCTCCCTTGGTATAAGTTGTGGCACTTCATCAACCTCCATCGCCTTGTCCATACTCCCGAGATCCTCTTCGTCATCTTCCCCAAAATCGTCGTCGTCATCCTCAACTTCAACCAGGTCTCCTCCCTGACTAGCTTGTACACCATTCCGCTTCACTTCCTCAGCTTTTCTCTCCAGCGCTTCGACGATCGCCTCGGGGTTCTCGGAGAGGACATCCCGCCAGAGTCGAATGATATCCGCGGTCACAGCGTCGATCGAACCGTCCTCTATATTCGCTTCAAATTCATCTGACATCATCTGATTAAGGAGATCGGCGAGGCCATCGTGGTCTAGCGGAGGCTTATTCCCTGTAGATGGGTCGACTCGAGGTGGAGCTGGGATAGATGTAGACGAGGAGGAAGGGAAGGATGAAGGGGGAAGTGGAAGGTGAGTGGCGTGGGTCTCGAATTCATCGATAATGGTCGAGGCAAGCCATGTCTTCTTTTCAAGGGATTCGGGTCCGCCCCACTGTTCCGTGACGGCGATGGTTAGTGCGGGCCAGAGGTCGAGAAGGGCGAGTACACCGCGGGCGAAGAGAAGGATTGTTGGGGAAGTGGGAGATGAATTGATGGAATCCGACATGATGCGACGAGGTGATGGGGATTTATTAAGGAAGCGAGGTGAGTCGATGTGTGTGCGTCTTTGTATGCCTCGAGGCGATGACCGGATGGCGATGGTTTGGCGAAACGATGCGAGGAGGTAGGAACCAGCAGCGTAAACGCCTGCTACAATCTACTGACGGAAAGGTCGAGTCGAGGCAGGAAACTCGAACTTTTGCCGAGAGCAGGTGCCACGTGGCAACTTCTCTTTACATTCCTCCACGCAGTACTCGTAGCGTACTTGTGATGCCTACCTTTCAATTCCTTGCTATTGGAAGACCTTGACAAAAGCCGCAGTCGTAGCTCCTTGATTAAAATGCGGTTTCTTTGTACAATCGCTTCAGCCTTACTGGCTGTGCTCAGTACTGTGTTGGCGCGCTCGGCGAATGGCGACCGATTACTGGTGGTCTTGGAGCCTTCCGTCGTGAGGGACGAGTACTCGAGGTTCTGGGGATCATTGAAGGGTCAGTCGCGGACCTCGATTTAAGCTGGCAAATCCGAGCAGTGATAGTCTGGTGCTGACGACGTATCAGAGAGGGGCTTCGAGCTCACCTTCACGGGTCCAAAGGACGATTCTGCCCAGCTCGTGAAATATGGAGAACCGCAATACGACCACCTGATAATGTTCGCACCTTCCGCAAAATGTGAGTCTGCAGTCGGTATATCCACTACAGCCCACTCTGTCATCGAGTGTCGGTTGTCGTGCGGATCCGATCTGACTCTCTGCAGCCTTCTCAAACTCCCTTTCACCCAAATCACTCCTCGACGCCCAATTTGCATCACTCAACACCCTCTTCCTCCTCTCCCCGAATATCTCCGAGTTCAACCGCGATATCATGCGAGAATACGATCTCGAGTTCGTCGAGCGTGATTCTCTGCTACTCGACGCGTTCTCCCATCCAGCTTCGTCATCCCCTTCGACAGTCCTTCTTCCACCTACGTCCTGTATCGTACCTAATCCTGCTATCCTTTCTTCGACGACGATGTCTGGTGGCCCGATCGTGTATCCGTCTGGAACGGTACATTCGCTGGGCATGAACACCTACTTGGTCGAGGTTCTGCATGCTTCGAAGACAGCGTATGTCGGCGAAGACAGGGCATTGGACGTGGATGAGGCGGAGGTGGAAGGTGCTGTAGGCGGGAAAGGTGGGAAGGAGGCGGTGATGAGTGGTAAGAAGGCGGTGCTGGTGAGTGCGATGCAGACGAGGGATAATGTGCGGATCGGATTCGTAGGGAGTGGAGCTATGTTGAAGGACGTGTACTGGGGTGCAAAGATAGATACGATTGACGGAAAATCGCGAGTGATCTTGGTTCTCATACCAATGTGAGCTGATCATCGTCATCACTTAGCGTCGAGACCGGTAATGCAGGATTCGCCGAAGACTTCACAAAGTGGATCTTCCAGGAGACGGGGGTGGTTAAGATCGTATCGACTACTCATCACCGGGAAGGGGAGACCGAGCCAAGGGAGCTGTATCGCATCAAAGACGATCTTGTGAGGAGTGCGACAGTCTCATTTGGATATGGCTTACGGCTCACAGACATACACCCTAACCCTTGCTCAACACGAGACGACACCGAACAACACTTCTTACTGGGTGCCATTCTCCGTCCCGGACCTCCAGATGGACTTTACCATGCTCGACCCGCATATCCGAAGTGCTCTCATCGAAGATCAATCAGCGACATCACCTGTCGGAACAACATACAAAGCTCAATTCAAGGCGCCAGACCGGCATGGGGTGTTCAAATTCGCTGTGGAGTACTGGCGACCTGGGTAAGCTACCCCTTTCTGTATGCGCTTCGCTATCACGGCGTCGAGCACCCTTGACAGAGCTGATCCGATAACAGATGGAGCTACATCCGCACATCCTCCACTGCATCCGTTGTTCCTTATCGACATGACGAGTATCCTCGCTTCATCCCTGGTGCATGGCCATTCTACCTATCGGCGATCTCGATGAGCGTTGCCTTCCTACTGTTTTGTTCGCTCTGGGTGATGATAGGAGAGACGGATCGGAAAGGGAAGAAGAAGGCGGAGTGATGTCCTCGCAACTGCATGCAGAACTCTTAAATGAGCACTCGCTGACATACCAAGGAGAGCCCCCGCTGATACCCCCAAGGAGGCACGTGAATCAGGAAGAACCGATGACCCAGCACAGTCTCGCGGTCATGCCCTTCCAACTGATACATCGCGTCCTCAAGACGCTATCCGTCAAGTCGCGACCGAACAGGTCAAAATATAGCAACACCGCTAATCCGTCCGAAACCCTATAATGCGCTCACGAAAGAAGACATGAAGGCGCGAAGACCCAGCGGCCTGATCAGCGCTCTCAAAGCTGATCTCTTCGCTCGCCACGCGCATGAAGTGACAAAAGCTCACCTTCTTCAGATTCCTACAGTGGCGCGCCCAATTGTTAGAGATTGATGAAAGGTCGGTTTCTATCAATGGACGTCGAGCGGAGTCAGTAAATTGTCCAACAGGATATCCTCCGCTCTTCATTTCATCGTGGTACCTCTCTTACCATCCATTTTCCCGTTCTTCAAATCTGTCTCAAGCCGGTATTGCCGCTACCGAATCAAATGCTCCGATCGCGATGGATTCATTCCACCGAAGGGTTTGAAGCCATGAATGGGACCAATTTGCCATTCCCCACCGACTGGCACTGCCCGATGCTGGAGGGCAAGCTTACGGAGCGATATCCAGATTAACTCCTTGCCATGAACAATCACGTTTGTCGATCGCGTACCCTCTTCAAAAGGTGGTTTACGACTTCGTTTCGAGTTGAGCGCTTCGTTCAAGCACAGTGAACGCGAGGGGATAGCTGTACAGAAGCTCCACCGTCCCTTCCCGACCTTGTGCACGGACGGTAGAAACGTCATGAATATTCGATACCTCATGGACGGCCGAGGTACAAACGAAAAGAAAAACCACACTATCGAGGGTCATTAGATCCCTTCCCTTCACAATTCGCGGTCTGTCTGATGGGTGGGATGCGAAGCTCGAGGGTGTCAAGTCTCCGTCTCAGTTCATTCTGAAGCTGGACATCCCGGTGTCGTGTGGGCCTGCTTGCCGGACCATGACGCCGTTGGAGGTGATGGGTGACAAGTCTTGATGGTGGGTGGGAAAGATCTGAGCTTGAGAACGTTATGATGGAATGACACTTAGCGCTATGCGAGATGGATTTGTGCCGCAATGAGGTATCAGAAGGAAAGATTCCCCGTCATTTGCCATTTGCATGCAGAAGTCGAGGCTGTGTCGACCGATCACTTCGTAAAACTCTCGATTGTGATCGCTCAGTAGACTCAGTCTGCTTCCATCATGGGACACCAGTGCTCGGTAAAGTGACGAAAGATTACAAGCTTAGCCGATAGCGTATCAAATCAGTGAACAGCCTGCAGCCAATACTCAAGCTGAATTGATCCAACCCATGCATTCAGCTTCACGTCTCGACCACCCGCACTACATGCCATGCACGGATTAGACCTCGAGCGGACATTCCTCTGTCAACCTCTTCGTGCTAGCCAACTCATGCAAAGACAATGTCACTCACCTTCCTCACTGGCTCTCGCCTGTATGTGGCCCACTCGATGCCTACTGAGTGGCGACTGTGGGCCACGAGCCTGTCTGACTCCTGCAGTCCAGCGCTTTGCCAGCATCTTGGAAAGTAGCTATCAATTGAACATCCATACTGATGACTACGCCTTCACTCTTTCGCTCTGTAGAACAATTCAGCATGATGGATTGCTCCCAATAGGGGACAGACTGTCAAACCAAGCGGAGAAGGAAATTCTGGGGTACGGCATGCGCCTGAGCTCCTTCTCCTAAGAAGGTGTGATCATCTCATTGTCACTCCAATTAAGCAGCACTTGCCTGCTTGAACTCGTTCGGTGGTAGAGGACCTTCGAACTTCGTCCCATTCCTGGGGTCGAGGTACGTCGCGACGTATGCGGTGTTGACCGGGTCGTCGAAGAGGCTGCAGAATAGTGAGCTGGAGATACAATAGCTCGCTTACACCACATGAGATTGTGACCGTTCCAAGCCAGGTCCAACCGTGCCCATGCTCACGCCAGTCTCATCCTTGAGCTCGCGACGGACGGACTCGCTCAATACGGAGCTCCGAATCAGCAATGGGTCAAGACATACAAACCGGTATATCTCTGACAGTCTTCGTCCGTATCATCAACCTTGCCGCCCGGTGGCTCTTGAGGTGGGCTTTAATGACAGTCAGAGGATGGGGGACAACTGACCGATGCTTCTGCCCGAACCGACCTTGGGCCAGTCCCTGTACGTCTTCTCCAAGTCCAACTCGCAACTTGTCGTGACCGCAAGTGCTCCATCCTGGACTCCTCGTTCAGAAGGATGTATACTTCGTGCCCGTGGTCGAATCAAGGGCGAGCGCAATGATGGTACAACTGACATACTGATCAGTGCCGCTGCCACTGAACACAAGTCGCTTCTTCATGCCTGAACCTGCCTTCTCACACTCTGGAACCGAATAAGCTGTCATCGATGGGAAAGTGAGTGCGAATATACTTCGAAGTCGAAGTAGAGTAAGATAGGGTAGGCCAGCAGATCGAAAAAGTTGCCCGACAACTTTGCCCGTATTTCCAGACTTGAGGGTCAACTTGTCGATCATTGGGCCTTTGATACCACTAGGGTGAGAGACGCTTTCTGAATCTTGAACATCACCCGGCTGAGTTCAGAGCCCCATCAGTCGGAAGAGGATGGTGCTCTAAGGGAGACCGGGTCAATCGGCTGATGACACGATTTCTTAAGAGGACGTAACTGACTGGGGAAGGAAGACATTCCTCCGGATCGCTGACAACCAGACTACGGGTAAGTCTTGAAACCTGGGTTGGGGAAGAAGTCGAAGAGGCGATGTGAGTTGGGCTCGAAGCTTTCAATTCAGCATGATATTTCGAGTCTTGCATGACGAAGGCGAAGTATGGTTCTGGAGCTGATGTTGGAAGAGAGATCAGTAGTTCGCTGTTTGGTACTGTAAAGAACTCACAACCCCGACCGGGATCAGCATCATGTTCGTAACCAGCCGCTATCTCGCTTGTCTCGCTACCTTTGATGCTTATACTTCTTCTCCTAAAGGATGAGCTTGTGACGTGTAGGTGAAGATGCTCTTCGATCCTTGGTCGTCTGACTGGCGGATGCAATCCGCTTGCATCGAGATCTGAAAATCTCCCTCGATCATGCTGGTTATGGGGAAATCACAAAACAGTACGAGTACTATGGTTAAAGACTTGAAGCGATGTAGTGGAGTATGTCACCGATGCGAAGATCAAGCCATGACGAAGGAAGAAGGCGGACATGGGACTGAACACAGCGTTTCATCCGCAATCTGTAATCCAGTCAACGTCTCCAGGCACCAGACGTCATCCATCACACTCAGCTTAAACATGAAACGCGGAACCCCTCTACGCGTTGGTGTCAATCAGCATCCGGACCGAAATCAAACCCCTCTGCAGTCCCAGGCCCCAGGTCGGTCAGGTTCAGGTCGATCACTGGAGCAATTTAAATCCCTTTCCTTCTCTTGGATGAATCAACCTCTAACATGGCTTAATCTCTGCTGGAAGTTTCGGATTTTGAGTGGTTGCAAGAGCTTGTTATTCGACGTCATCATCAGCGAATATTCCCCTCATTTCGACCCTTTTTAAGATTCAGAAGATCTCGAGTTACGGTCCAGACACCTTCGATGTCACCCGAAGGCTGAACACCGGCTCTTTTACACACGCCTAATCGAACATCGTCATTCAGACCCAGACCCAATCCTCCGAGCGCGTTATCCCCCTTTCCTCCTTCTTTCCTCTTTCTCCCTTCTTCCAATCCTCCTCCTTGTCATCCCTTCAGGAGCAAGATTCCCTCGTCGTCTGTACCCGGACGATGACGGGCACCGAGTCAACGGCAACCATCGTCTCCACGTTACCTCCTCATCTCCCCGCGAAACCTGAGACCCCATCCCCGAAACGAAATGGAGGAAAGAAAGGCAAGAGTAGCAAGAATGGGAGCTCTCTCGCGCCGACCTCGATGAAAGGAGCACTCAGCATGATTGTCAGCAACAAGACGTCCAGTGAGGAGGGAGAGAAGAGTGAGTGTGGCAAGAAAGAGGAAAAGGGAAAAGGAAAGAAGACGGTCGACGACGTAAGCATCCTCATCCCTCACCATTCCCAGTGGCGAGCCCGTCCTTCCGTTTCTTCTGGGACTCTAGCTGATCCCATCAGATCACCGCTCTCGTTCGATCTTTCAAACAGGCGCCTGCATGGTCGCTTTCGGGAGCACCTCCGACCCAGCAGAAGACGACCGAACCCGTCCTTCCCCCGAAACAAGTTCCGGATCGCGAACCCCAACCCGAACCACCAAGCCCGCCGAAACCCGCTGAACCCAATCCCGTCCCTCCGATCGGGTCCGAGCGCGAGGAGGCGCGTAAGCGATTGTCTCATGAGAAGCAGCCACGTCAAACCTCGATCGACGCGACTGCACAGAATAACGATACGAGGCAAGACCTAGCCGATGGGTCCCATCCGAGGTCAAGATTCGCGGGATTCTCGATGGGTCGGGAGTTTTGGAGAAGGGCTAGTGAAGCAACTACGACTGCCGAAGCATGGAGGTCGAACCGTGTCGAGCTTGGTCCGGTCGCGCAGGGGAACGCCAGTCAGCAGGTCAGTCCTTGAGTTTTGTAAGAATATCGGTTTCTTGGCCCGGGTCAAACCTGTCGGGTGCTGTACAAGCGGGAACCTGGCTGGACCTGGCCAGACCAATTTCAACCTCGCTTGATCTCATGAGTCTCGCTTGATCTCACTCAGTTTCGCCTAATCTGCCTTTGGAGCTGACACTTCCCAAGCTCCTTACCTATCCCAGCCCGACACCGGAAGTCACCCATGAAAGTCGTTCTGCCACTCGTGGGGATCCGACACCCTCGTCCCGGCCTTTGACGTTCTCCGAGCACGTCGCATTGCCAGGCTTCGGCGGATGTAACCCAGCTCTCAATATGGGCTACGTCGCGCTCGATGAGTCCGCGATACCTTGGCAGCGTGACCCACAACCACCGACACCAGACTCACATTGGGACCATCGTCCGATGCCGGATATGTTGAACCGCTATCCGCCAAACTCTCCACAGACGGACATGAGCCGTTCAAGCGTGACGCCGATGCATCGCTTCGCCACTCCAGTCCCTCAGCGTCTCGAGGAGGATCAGGCGAACTTCAACCGAACTCCTGATTGCAGGTCAACAATGCCTTCGTCCTCATCTGGACGCCTCCCGCCTTTCTGGCCGATGATCGACCAAGGTCCCCCATCGGCTACGCCTTTTGTCGCCGGGGATTGGAGTGAGCCCTTCTCCCTTTGTGACTATCGGGACAAAGCTGAACTAGTACAGTTTGCGCTCAGCGTTTCTGCGCTTATCATAATTTCCAAAAGAACGCTGAGTGTCGAGCGTAAGTCGGTCGGTTTCGATTGTGGTATTGCATGGCTCATCCGGCGGTAGGTGCGGCCACCCGAGGCCGTGGGACAACATCGTAGGCGTGAAGCTGTTGTTTCATGCTGATGCACAGATGTATGCCGTTCCGCACAGTCCGCCGCTCGGGACAGTCGGAGACTGGAGGTGTGAGTGCGGCTATATCAGTGAGTCTATCCTGTCTGCACGTAAGGTTGAGCTGATGACGGCAGACTGGAGGAGGAGATCTCTTTGCAAGAATTGCTATCCCAATCATCCATCCAACCAAGGTGAGCCGCATTGTTTCGAAGTCACGGGGCTGACAATTCGTCATAGACCGGGCGCCATCAACATCACTGCCATTCCAGCTCGGGAGGTCTCAGTACTTCATCCCACCCATGAACGCCTTTACGATGCCATCTCCGCCCTCTTCGCCACGTCCACCGAGGCCGGCGAGCGGGAATGGGATGCTCCCATTGCTCCCATACTGGTGAGCGCCCTTCAAGCACAAAAAGGTGAGCGACGGAGTGAGGTGTATCGCTGATATTCCTAGAAGATTTTCCTGTATACCTACCTACCTCCCTTTGCGAAACCTTTTTACTTCTTGGAGCGAACTCGATACGCGGTACTTCGGTTTTGAATGTTGCACGATTCTGCTAGGATGGGGATGTAAGCTAGGAAGGTTGGAGAAAAGGGGAGCGAGGTAAGGAGGATGGTAGATGGGATTCACAAGGGGCATCGGTCACGGGGCACAGGGGTACTTACCATTAGTCAATTATTCGGTCGGGGGAAAAGGGGTGACAATACTATAACATGTTTTCGTACGTGTATGTATTGTATGATATTATGCATGGGTCGAGGGTGTGAGGCGGTAGGGCGCGTCGACGCGACTTTGCTGAAGAAGGTTGTAGCTGTCCGAAAGCCGGCTTTTTACTCCTCTTGCCGATCATGAGATGACGTCCTAGTGCACTCTGTGTAGCATCTAGCGTATGATTCTGAGCATAATCATGACATCCATTCCACCCTCACAGGGTAAACAAACCTCGTATCGTATCGGCCTACAGTACTCGTACTAGTTGCAGAGAACACGATCTCAGGGTCGCGGAACCTGAACGAAGTGGTAATGTGGCCAAAGCGGTCTCGGCGATCTACTTTGCCTTTCGCCTGCTCGCCTCAACCAGCGGAAGAAAGCGCGGCTCGGGAGGACGGAGGCGTTTCTTCTGCGGGTCCCTGAAATGTTATTTCCGAAATCACCCTTGTGTGGTCGACCCGACCCCCCGTTTGCCATCACATCATCCCCATCGACCATCCTTCCTCTCTCTCCATCTTCCTAATCCTTTCAAAAGCTTCTTGAATATATTTGGGGTTGTTTAGGTTCAGAGAAGGGGTGAAGTGGTTCTTTCGGCGGGGCCGATCCGTGAGTCCCTCCTCTCCCATCCCCTTTACACAGACAGCAATTATCCTATCCGCAGTCGTTCCCAAAGGGAGGTGACGCGGTTCGGCTTTGATCCCCTTTACTCATCTTTAATCAAGGATTGGTTGTTTGGGACGCGTCCTTTTGATCAATCCCCTCCAAGTTTATTGCGGTGCTGATGATTACAATCTTTTGATCCCCATCGTTTCGTTCAATATACCTCCTTCTCTAAACGACCTTAACGACGGATTACGGAACGATCCAGATCTCCTCCTTTGTCTCGGTGTGAAACGATAGATACCAGTTTCATTCTACCCGCAAAATTCATTCCCCCAGTTCATGCCCCATCTACCGCTTCCTTCACATTCCTCGGCTGGACCAATCACTCAATAAATCGACTCGAACCAATACGGCGGTGTACCAATCTCGACTGGAAAGCTACCAGCCGCTTGTTCCACGTTTAACCCGCGGGAAGCTGGTGGACAGCAGGAGATTGAGGATAAAGGAGTGGTTCTCGCTTCTCTCGACGACTTCGCGAGATCCCGTTCATTCGTCAACGCTCCTTTGTTGCACCCACCAGCCTGCCTTTGGGAATCCGGACGCGCATCGCCACCGCACCGCCTGATCACTTGGCTATCTGAAGGAGGAAGCGGGTTGTTGATGATCGATATCTGCCACGAAACAACCTTCATCATACCATTGGAGCCATCTCGCGTCGTTGCCGCCGACAGGAGCCCTTGATTGGGCCTTCTGTCGACGTCAACGAACCAGTAACCTCCTGCGGAATGGCGCGTAGTCCCGTCACCGCCAATGCGACAACTGTACCTCTAGCAGCAACAATGCCCACACCGACAACTCGGACATCTACTCGAGTACACGCACGTCAAGCTTCCATGTCGACAACCGCTCCATCAACTCCACTCATCCTCACTCCTTCTGAACCTATCTCACCTCCCTCCACTTCACGACATCATGCAAAGCAAGCCTCCGTTGAAGCCAAGACACATGCGCTCCGGAGTGTGTTTGGGGAGAAGGAGCGGGAATCATGCCCTTACCCTGGGCAGTATGGAGGTGCGGCGAAGTGTGGGGTGTCAGATGAGGATGAGAAGGATGAGGTGTTGATGGCCACTTGTGCGGCTTGCTCTTCAGTCGTGAGTTTGGTCTCGGTTTATGAAGCAACCTAGTCCCGATAGATCATCAACTGACCAAAGTAGGAGAACCGCGCGCTGTCTCTTGATGAGATCGCCACCATGTCTTATGAAAAAGGCTGGCTACGACCTCCTTCCGCTGCCATCGCCCCTTCCACCGTCATCAACAACGCCATCCGCGCTCACATAAAACGTTGCGAAACATCCACTCCACCTCGACAACCCCTTCTCAACAAGCACCAACTTGCCGGATCGGTAAACGAGATTGTCCTTGAACCCGCACTCCATCCCAACGCCTTCCACGGTTCGATCCGACCAAAGGGGACGGTGTGGTACCTGATGCCAGCTGGGAAGGCAAAGTGGAGAAATCCGTTTGACGGACTGGAGATCCCGAAGCCTCCACCACGGAAGCCTGCACCGAAGAGCAAAGGGTCGAAGGAGAACAGGGGGAAGGAAGAAAAGAAGATGAAAGGGAAGGCGAAATACAATGGTCCGGTTAAGATCAGGCTGGTTCTGAATAGCGGAGCTGTTCCACCGGAGCACGACGGAGCAAGCGATGTGGGGAGCAGCTCATACGGGTCTCGAAGCCAGTCAAGGAGTCGGTCGGGGAGTGCCTTGCGATCGGCAACACCGGCCGGTATCGCTCATCCTGTCCCACTCCATGCTGCAAAGCGGTTGTCAAGGAGAGTTAGGGATATCCTCGATTCATCGTCTGGCAGCGATTCTTCCGATTCGGAAATGGATGTCGATCCCAACCCTCGGCCTCGGAAACCTTCAAAATCGCTGCGGAAAGGTTCCCCTCGCCCTCTAGCTATCACAAATCCCCCACGTCTCTCCCATCTTCCCCATCGAACCAACTCATCGCCCTTTGCCGATCTCTTCTTCTTCGGCAGTCCGGTCCTTTCCGCCGTCCCTGCTTACGCTCAACACGCTCCAACCCAGATATCACCATTCCCTTCACACTCCCTCGACAACACGAGCTGGGCGGTACGTCATGACCCAGACCGATCTGCTGGTTTCGAAACGTCGAGTTCAAGCTCGGATGACGAGATGAGGGATCCGGTTTGGGGAATGGCCTCAGGAGTCGTGATAAGAGGGCAGGACGAGGACGATAAGGCCATGTGGACGGCTGAGGATGAGGAGATGAAGGTCAAGGAGGCGACGGAAGCTTTGAGAGTGCTATTCCCGCTTGCCTCACCGGAGGATGAGGTGGATGTGGAGCCGACATACGAGCTCAACCGGCTTGATAATCGACCCACACAGTCCGACACTTCCAGTCTCGCCGAAAGTTCCTCCACAGCTACTGCCCAAGCGATCTCAAAGGGTCAGCTGAGGGTTCTCGATGCCGGCGCCCATATGACGTGTTCTGCTTGGACGGCGAGTTCTAGTCCTGCTCCTTCGCCGAATATTCGAGCTTTCGCCAACCTCGCTCCGGACATCAGCCCGACCCAACATCTCTCTAAGCTGTCAAGCTCGCTCGACCCTGATGAGATGGACATCGACGAGGACAAGCAGTGGCTGGATGAGAGCGGGGAACTTCCGGTCAAAGCGGAAGACTCCTTCTCCGACATCGATCTCGGTTCGACCATCGGGGATGCCCCGACACCCGAGCACGATCGACATCTGCATACAGCGGCTTGGGCGCTCGAAGCAGCTGTTAGTAGTTCTTTGCGGACAAAGGATGAGCCCCTGGATTATCCTTCACCTTTGACGACCGAACCCGATGATCATAGTGCGATGCTATCTCGCGGATCCCGAGCTAGCTCGACACCGTCCAGCGGGTCATCCGAGCTTACTCCCTTTGAGATCGAATCAGGTCATGCTTCGAGATTGAGTCCAGAGGAGATCGTTGTAGGACCCGAGAGTGTGACGGTCGAAGAGCTTGATGGGTGGCTACCGGTGATTCAAGGAAAGGCGGAGAAGACACCCCGAGGGAGACATCACAAATCGAGGAGTCATCCGCAACGGTGTAGCGGGAACTGGGGAGGAATCGGTGTTGGGGCAGCTCTTGCGCTCCATGGGAAGTTGCCGCCGTTTAAGACGACCCCAATAATTCGCACGCGGAGTATTAGATTGACTACCCACCGTCGGCGATCCTCTCCTCAGGCTCATCGACTACCCACTCCTCCACGAACCGACGAACAGGAAAGCGAGCCTGAGCAGGAAGTGATCGAGACCGACGATGCGATTGGGACTGCGGATCTTGAGCAGGCGAGGGTGGAGGCTGAGACAAGGGAAGAACAACATCGCAGGGCGTGTCGAGAGAAGTCGGAGCAGCAGAAAGCGCTTTTCGAGGCTTACCGTCAGAAGGTGCGAGAGAGTCACGACGTCGCCTCTCCTGAAGGCCTCCCGACAACATCAGGGCCATGGGACCAGACCTCACCTTGGTCTGATCTCGCTTCCGCACCATGGGGCTCGAGCGAATCCATCAATGTCACAACGCCATCTGCGCTGTCGCCAATGGTTTTGCACAGTATATCGAGCTTGTCATTGGGGAATGATCTACCTCCTTTCCCCTCGTCGATGGACCCGAAGATTCTTCTTTCACCGCCTATTCAGCCGAATGCTTCGATGGCGAATATTGAAGAGGTCATGTCGCAGGCGGAGGTCGAAGCGGTCATGACTACGATTCGAAACACTCCACCTCCCTCTTCTACTGTACCGACCGCATCCCCTCCTACCCTCTCAACCTCACCGTCACCCATGGACGAGCCAAGTACATCCACAAGCGACGCCGTCACAAACATTGTTGACCTGCCTTCCACCTTGCCTGACGATGTGACCACCTCCGAGCTGCCAAAGACATCGATGCCGCCTCCACCTCCAAAGAATCAAGCTACCTTTACCAAGCCTCTATGCCCGGGGGTAGATGCTTGCGTAGTCGATAACATACCCGTTTACTCCCTTGTTTCGGAGATCAAAGGTGGGAAGGTCGTTGTCCTCCGTCGATTGGATACGGATTTCGGTGTGCCCTACTTCTTCCTCATGGTCCTTTGGATGCTGACGAGTCTAGTCAACGGTACTTCACTCCTGGCAGCGCTAGGTGTGCCCCCGGGCAAGTATGGCGAGTACCTCAACGTATCATCACCAACTCTCGGATCACATCGAACTGTCTCTGGCTCGGTGGCTGGAGCAAAGCACTCGCTTGGAGTACCTGGTGTTTGGGTTCAGCTCGTTGAAGCTAGGGAATATGCGAAGAAGTTGAACCTGGGGGAGGGGACTTTGCTGTCAAACATTCTCAGGGGAGATTTGTTTCAACAGGTGAGGACGAACCGCTCGGTCTAGGCTTGTTGGCTGACCCTGATTCCAGTTCGCGATACTTGCTGGGATTAAGCCTGATCATACGGCTGCGGAATCATTTGGCTTGCCTGTGAGTCGATTTGTGGATCTGTGAGTTGAGCAAGTGCTGATGTAGAAACAGTTCATCCCGCGACGACCGCAATCTGCACAACAAATCCCGAACGGATCGATCCTCCCTGTTTCCGCAAAATCCAAGTCCGCCCCCAACCTGACTTCACTCGGTTCTTCCACATCCCTCCTCAACACACCCACTTTCACCCACATCCGTTCCGCAACCACTCCCAAAGGCCCACTCATTCGATCTGCCCCTCCCGCCGGTTCTGATGGCGGCTCACACCCTAAGCGTCGGCGCGCTACCTTTGTCGGCGATTTATGTCCGGTCCTTGCAAAACCTGGCGTGACGACACGAAAGGACAAAGCCGCTATGACCGCTGCGGCAAGAAGAGCAACTCGAGCGAGCGTTGGTGCGGAGACATCGAAATCGCGGGTTGTCAAGTGACCCCCAGCTACATTTTCTTGGCAAGATGAAGACAAAGATTATATAAAGACACGACTCCAAACTACGAATGTATTACTCCGACCGACCCGCCGGTAGTAATGGCGAGGGAATGCTTGATTTCTTGTAGGGTGTATAAAATAGCAAGTAAGTCTTGGAGAGTTACGGGGAGAAGAGAAGAGGGAAAAGAGGGCGAAGAGGGAGAGAGAGTAGAGGGAAGGAGACGAGGGGACAACAGACGGAGAAGGAAGGATTCACAACTCAGCGATGTCAAGCTGGGCATGAAGGGATGAACACTATGATATCAATATGTTGACATGTCGCTCGTCATTGCTTGAGGAGAGATAAGCGTCCAGCTCGATGAAAAGCCAAATGACGGGGAACTGACACTTGCCGCTCCTCGCTGCGTTGCCTGCCGATCGGAAGGATGCTGATTAGGTTATTGTCGAGTGGGAATATCAAGCACAAGGACAAAGGACGAACTATTTGATCTTCCTTTGATACTTAAGACCATCGTGACGGAGTGGTGAATGGATTTACTAGAACTGGCCAAAAACAGCATACGTGAAGATACATAGCTAGAACGGCATGAGATTAACCGGTTCAATCTCAAGTACGTGCATCGCCCCAGCCAAAGAGGGTCGTAGCTTTCACGAAAGTATCCTTCGCTACATCATCCGAGAATTGTACTAGCTCTCCTGTCCAAGCGTGCGACGGACGCAAGGTAATCAATCAGAGGTTAGGGTTGTGAAGGATCATCCCCAGTCTGGATACTGCCTAGTAAGTCTAATGTCGTTCAGAGGAAATCCAGGGATTACGGCTGATGTCGATGATCGAAACTAAGACTCGTCGCGGCCATTCGCTATGATTTCATCTTTATCGATTGGGAACATACGCCGATGAGCAAGGCATTCAGATCGAGCTTTGGAGACTTAGTCAAAAAAACATTGTTCTTTGATATTGCGTCTGAGATCGTGGATGTAGCGTAACGAGAGATTACGGAGTATATTCGAGTGATTGAACGAGCTTCGGAGGGCAAGACCGTTATCTGGGTCAGGTTGGGACCACTTCTGATCCCATCTTGGTCTTTACCGCTTAGAAGGCGTAGAGTTCCCTCTTTCGATCATGATTACATGATCTTGGCTTTGGTAGGCTCTTCCACTCGGTAGGAAGAAAACAAGGCTGATGACAACGCTTGAATCGCCTTCTAGGATGCGGGCGCACAAGCCATCATCATTCCACGGGTGAGTAAGCGATACAACTGTTGAATGGTTGAGTGTATCAAGCTGATATGCCGGTATTAGAGCGAGACGGCAATAAAAGCTAGAGATGTAGTGGAAGCTGTCAAGTTCTACAATGTATGTCAGTAAACCTCCTTCATGAATCATTAAATAACCCAACTGATGTTCACCGGAATGGTGAAGGCTGGTGGCAAGAGGACTGTCCCGCCTTTGGCACTATTGAATGATCATCCACCCGATGGTGAATCGGTATTCGATAAGTGGAACAAAGCTCTGGTGAGCCCGGACCCCACCAAAAAACGCTTACCGACTTAGCTGAATATGTATCCTGATATCCTGTGAGTAGGTGATCATGCAGATCGGATCGAAGTTGGGATGCGACAGCGCCAAAGAGATCGCCTCCGTTCCCGGCGGTACGTCGCCTTCTCACTTACTATACTTCCCCACATCGAGAGATAAACCCATAGTGAGCGGAATTATGATGGCGCTTGGCGACCTACAATTTGATATTGGTCTCCCATTCGCGAGCGACGGTCTCGAACCGGTCTTTAACAAACCGATCGAATCGGTCGTAAGCGCTGCGAAATCAGATGGCGTCTTCGTGATGGGTTACTGTAGAGATAGTGAAGTGCTGAAGAAGCGGATCGAGCAAGGTTTAAACGGTGCATCTCGTTGATCTGGATGGGGAGGCTTATGCTCGAAGCTTGAAGGAGAAGTCGAAGAGGTGATTGGAGGTGACGAGGATTGATCGGGAATTGGCGAGGAGCGCCAGGATGGCATCAGTGCCTTCCGACGAGAATGAGGAAGAGCATTAGAGTAAAAATAAGTAGGCGTCAGGTTCAGTCTGCCGGGGGAACTTGTGATGTCAATATGGAGATGCCGGACATTTACAGTACAAGTCTTCGTTGCGCATAGTATTACATCCTGACCACAGATACACGCCTATAAGCTATTCAGAAACGCGCCATCCCCTCTTAGATCATCCTCTACCTCTACCTCCCCTTCGTCCGCTCGCTTTCTTTTCGCCACCGGCGTAGCTGCTCCACCCGGTAACTCGCTGGTGAGCCTTTTCGCCTGTTTCCTCGCTCGGATGCTTGATCCCGGACTCGGACCTATCGTCGAGCTGTCGAGAGAAGGGAGCGAGCTGAGAGGATTGCTAGTGCCGTATGGTAGGCTATGAGCCGGCTGCGAAGCTAAAGCGACAAAGGATTCGAGACTTCGAGAGACAAAATCGCCATCGAGTGTCGCATCTGCATTCTCCGATTCATCCAATGTGTTCACCTGCTTAGGCGCTGTCGGTCGATTAATGATCTCGGTAACTTCGTCCGCGCTAAGGCTACGACCAACCGCAGCTTCTCTCGCACTCTTCACCATTGGCTTCAGATGCTGATACACACTCGCATTCATGACGTCCTCCAAAGAAGGTAGGAGCGCGTCTTCGTCCGGGTTCGGCGGGTTATCGTATAGACCCCTCGCCCATTCCGGATGTTCCGCTTGGACATCCTTATCCACGTGAAAATTGAAGAGGATGATCCCGGTCGCTCCTGATACTGGGAGACCGTTGCTATCTTTCGCTCGTAGCACTGGAAGGGTGGTGTGGTCCCAAAGCTCATAAGGTAGGTGGAAAGTGGGCGATGGCTGCTTCGGTCTTCCTTTCCGTTTCGATCGAGCGGCTTGGTCGATTGCGGACACATCCAGAATGGCCAGGAGCTTGCGAACCTGCGCATCATTAGTATCTACGCAAGCCAATCGAGCTAGACGTACTTCTTTAGATAGCCAGAATTGATCCACCACCTCATGAGCATCGCCTTTCCCGCCAGCAAGCTTTTGATACGCCCGCCACTGCTCCTCAGTGTAACTCCGCTTTGTTTCCGGCTTCTCCTGCGTTTGCGCGGCGAAATCGATGGTGAGGAGGGTTCGATATAGGGCTCGCAACTTGCACACGTTAAGCGGCGATTGATCGAAAGCAGCAACGCGGCGAGCGAGGAGCTACCCAAAGGACGATAATCAGTGTCTGAGCTCGTGGACTGGTGATAGATTGCTTACCGACTGCTGTCGACGGTATTGATTCTGTTTCCGCCGAGTGATCTCATCCTTATGCACCTCTCCGCGCTCTCGGGTTAGCTGCTCGTCATAGCGTTTCTGCGGGTTGTCAGTCTGACTTCATGCGTATACGTAACAGCCAACTCACGCAGAGCCTCGTCCAGTACACGTTCACCGCCTCAGCGATCTGCTCTGTGTTAGCATTGATGCCCCAGATTCAGCTAAGGTGACACAGCTTCGCCTGGCCGACTTCCGGTTCTCCAACTCCCACACCTCCCTCCCAATCCTCCACACAATCCTCCACAACAGCCTCAATATACGGTTTCACGCTCGTCGCGTTAATATCCCCTCTGAAATCCGGTCGATACTCCTGAATCCCGATGACGCTTTCTTCGATGTTTGGAGGGCTTGATTCCGGATCAGGAAGGTCACGAGATCCGGTGACTTCGAACTGGGTGACAGCGTATTCGACTCCGAGCCGGCGGTTGGCCATTTTATGGACGAGATGCTGCTATGTCAGCCCGGAAGTGCACACCCTCACTTCGCTGGCGAAGCAATAACCGGAACCTAGCCATAGCAAACTCACCTCTAGCTTCATACTCCGCTTCTTCCTCCCGCCAGGTTTCTCCTCCATTCGCGTCTCACTTTCCCCATCCCGACTCCGATCATCCCCATCACCCAATTTCATCGACTGGCGAGCTGTTCTCCCTCGCTTCGTCGATTCACCGGAAATCGAAGCGACCAAAGAGTCATACCTAGCTAGGAGTGAATCGTATTCGCCTCGCGTGACGTAGCTGATCATGAGAGAAGGGTCGATATTGGCTGCGTCAAGCATTTATTAGCCAGGTCCTGACTGCGATGGGAGTTACGCTCACCATTCCCGCTCAACTGAGCCACCAAGCCCCTAACGATATCCGCCTGCCTCCTATTACTCTCCACCAACAACCTCAAACTGCCCGTCAAACCTTGTATGACCCCCGGAAGGTTCATGTTATCAAGTATTGTCTGACTCGTATCGCTCAGCTGGCTAAGCGCTGCCAAACCCTTCTCAAGCGTCTGCGTCCTGGTCACATCGTTCGAGGTGGATGGTTGAGGTTGTGGGAGAGGAGTAGGTTGAGAGAAGTCTTCGACTGGTTGACCGATTGCTGCTCGGAGTGCTTCGAGGGCTGCTTCGGCGTCGCCTTCGATTGGAGTGGGTTGCGCGAAGGTTGGGTCAAAATGGATAGGGTCGGGAATGTCCATGGTGAAGAATGCAATACGTTCCTTCGTGTGTAATGACGAGAAGCCAATGGCGAAGCGCCGGCAATGCCCAGGTGGACGTGAAGAGTGGAGGGCCCCAAATCAGAAAGTATGATAGGCGTGAGCTAACTGAAATCGGTGAGGATAAACCTTGCAGCGCAAAGCGGTGAGGATGACGGAAGCAGGCGAACGGCGAGAAGGCGTGCTGCCTCCTTCCCGCGCCCCCGGAACAGCAACTTTCCCAAAACGCCGAAGATAGAAGTCATTTCCGATAGTGGCGCTTTAGTCGCGTGAGCTTAACTTTGATTTCGTGTTCAGACACAGGCTCAACTTTTCGGGATCAGCCAGGTTGTAGAGATCCTCACTGTGTATCTAGCAAAGTCTCCTCATCACGTCCTTATTCCGTCATACAGCTACTACGTGTATCCGGAGAGGTTTTGCGACTGTGAATTCACCTGTCTCACCTGTCCCACCTGTCTCACCGCTTTGTTGCCACAAGATGAGCACCAGTACCCAGGCCAAGAGGCCTATCAATCCGGACGTAATCAACCGGGTGAGCTCTTTCAGTCGAAGCCGTTGAGCATACACTGACGGCTATCTCCTCCTCTCTCTGTAACCTGGATCCCTTCGTCATCCCATCTTCCCTGATTTCCCTCTCCGCATCATCGTTCCTCTCGCTCGTTCACCCAACCTGTGTTCGGACACGAGAATTTGGTTCCCCGTCCTTTTGATCACTGCATCATCTTCTGGCGTCCTTGCCGACTGCACAAACCCGCTTCTCTCCGCTCCGCTTCATTACATCTCGATCAATCCCTGGCCGACTGTCATCGCATTGTCCGCTCGGTACGACCCCAGCCCCTGGTCATCTGCGGTCCCTCCGGTACCGGCAAATCCACTCTCCTGAAAACCCTCTTCTCCGATCACCCAGAAACATTCGGCTTCTCAATCTCACATACCACCCGAGCTCCTCGAGCAGACGAGCATGACGGTCGGGAGTATCATTTCGTTTCCAAAGACGAGTTCACGAGGCGAGTTGGGGAAGGGGAGTTTCTCGAATGGGCTCAGTTCGGTGGGAATTGGTCAGTCTCCCCTCCTCCTTCTTTCTCCTCTTTACCTTCTTTTCTTCTCCTTGTCCATAGCTGGTTGAACGGTGCGAAATAGTTATGGAACGACTTTCGCTGCGTTGAGAGACTTGAGTCCGAAACGATGTATCCTCGATATCGAGCTCCAAGGTGTCCTTCAACTTCGATCCAAAGCGTCTTTTCAAAGACCTCCCTTAAACCCAGTATTCCTCTTCCTCTCCCCGCCTTCACTCACCACTCTCAAATCGAGGTTGAAGGGAAGAGGAACGGAGACTGAGGAGAGTATGAGGAAGAGGTTGGATGCGGCGAGGGCGGAATTGGAGTATGCGATGAAAGGTGGACACGATGTTGTGGTGGTAAATGAGGATCTGGGGGTTGCTGGGGGGAAGTTGGAGATGGTTGCTATGGGTTGGGAAGGGTGGGAAGGTTGTGGGGATCGAATGCCGGAGTTTGACTTGAAGGAGCTGGATATTTGAGGGAATAGGAGAATTGGATTGGCATTGCATAGCGCAGACATAGTTGAGCGGTTCCGTATTTCTTATATAGAAGCATGATTGTCCAAAACAAGCGAGTTCCGCGCTCTTAATGGTTCTGGTTCGAAAGTTTTCCAGGCTGCTCGATCAGATGAACTCAGTGTCGCGCACATGAATGGTAAACTAGATCTCATCGTGCATACATGGCTCCAGCACAAATCATCCAGGAGCAGGCCAGCTCACTCCCCTTCCTCTTATAGTACCAACCCCACCTGTAATACCTCGTATTCCGGGTTCAGCTTCGGCTATAAAGTCATGTCATTAGTGAGACGTCGTTGATATACCCCCTCACTGACCCATATCTCCCGCACCCAGCTCCTCCGCATCCTCAGCCTCTTCCTCCTCCTCCATCTGTCTCCGAATCGCTTCTTCCTCCTCGGAATCAACCTCGTCCCCCGCATTCCCATCTTCGTCCATGTACCTAGATTCCTCGTGAGCGGGATTCTCCAATCATCATCTTTGAGATTGAGGACGGTGACCTGCGCTCACATGTCTTCCCGCTCATTCCGCGGATGTGGTCCGAACGGATTACCACCCCTTCTGGACGGTCCAGCATCGGATACATCCGTATCCCGCATCAATCGGTCGAGCTGTGAATTCTTGTCCGCCTCGGCTTTGACTTTTCGTTCTTCCGCCAACCGGGTGAGTTCGGGTTTGTAATCGCTAGAGATAAAACACATCTGAGCGACCGAAAGGCTCCCGAAAAAAGCTATCGCAGCTTGTGAGAGAATCGGGCACTCACGTCTCATACTCTTTCCTTGCTTCGTCTACCGCGCTGAAGAAGTCTCTCATCCCGACACCGGTCATAGCGCTAACTCCTACCGCCTATCCCCAGTTGCGTCGGCCGCTGCTATACTTAAAAAGCAATTTGTGGCTCACTCTCAGGTTGTTGTAGAACTCCTCCAACACCAAGCACATACTCCCCATCAAGCTATTACTATAGCTCGCCTCGCCATGTTCGTCTCGTCCCCTCTCGTCCAGCGCAGCTTGGTACGCCTCGAAGTCGTGCATCCATTCCAAGGCGAAATCGTGTGATTGGACGTCGATCTTATTGAATACGAGGATGAAAGGTAATCGGGTCTTATACAAGATCCTACGATACGTCAGGGGGGCGCAAACACGAAAAGGCAGCAACCTGATTACTTGTGTAGGTAAACGCTACTGACTCACGAACAAGCGTATAGCATATTCGACATGAAAGTCGCGGGTGCCGATGTCCGAGGAGTATCGATGATGTACGCTACGACTGTTGGAAGAGAGCTGGCGATGGCGTCGGTAATGATGGCTCCGGAGGCCGACCAAGTGAAGATCTCGATCTGTCCGGGTGTATCTACGAGCATATACCTACGGGTATCTCATCAGCACAGCCGAAAGGGAGCAAAGTCATGGATACCCTACTCACTCGACTGTCTCAGCTCGCTTTTCGACGAAGGACAGAACTTGGTCGAACTTGGTCGTGAATAGGTTGAGGGCCGTGAGGATGCCGCCGTTAGGACCTAAACTATATCTGCTCGAATCAGCCATAGCTTCACACCATATCCTGCTGAGTTGGGCTTCTGCAAGGTGACGAGGAACGGAAGCTACTCACTGCTTCATGACTTCCTTGTAATCTACCGTATCTCGAATATCGATGTTCGCCGAGTATGGCATATGAGTGACGGCAGGATCGAGGTTGAGGATGTATGGAGGAGTGTTCTTGGTATGGAGGTAGGAGTTTAAGCGTTGCATCAATGTGGTCTTTCCCTACATGCAGGGACGTGCATATTAGCTAGACAGCTAGGGTGGACCAACGGGCATACCGAACCGGCCATTCCTATGCAGAGAATGACTACCGGCGGTTTCTTTCCTGATGCTGATGAAGCTGGTGAAGGGACGGATGGACCTGCTTCGGCCCTTGACGAGTCATAGCTAGACATGCTGGTCGTGCGAAACTGATATAGATATGATGGTCTAGAGGGAAAAGCCCGATTGTATAGGTTTTAGGCAGACCCGACGGTTGATCCAGAAATGTTCAAAACAGGGAGCCAAACCGCCTCCACCCAGTTCCAAATGCCACATGTATATCGCCCGAAAGCTCCGACAATGGCAACCCCTTTTCGTTTCAGCTTCCGCTTATTCTCCATTAGGAGCGATTTTCGTAAATCTATTAGGAATAATTGCAGCTTGAAAGCTCACTCGCTCGCCTCCCTTCATACCGCGCTTTCCTTGTCCTTCCTGGCCCGGTTTAGGATCAATCTGCTCCTCGTCTCGTATTCACTGCCGTTTCATCGTCCTCTTCAATCGTACGGTCCGAACTCAGCGTTGTGCCGCTTGCCAGTCGATTCCATATCGCTTGGAAGGATCTGCTGTGCGGGCAAGTGCGGTTTCGAGAAGGAGGCGAATAGTGTCAACAGTTCCGTGATCAAAGTAGGTATGTTCCTTATCAGTCTTCCGTTCGGCATGGCTTTTGGAGGCTTGGTGACTGCGTCAATTACTGTGTCATACCTGGTTGTTGGGCTTGGAAGGGCGGCAAGGGATGTAACGGTGAGGACTGCTGGGCGACCCGGTTTAAGTGGAGCTAGAGCTATACCAGATCCCCCTTCAGCAGATCCTCCGCTTATTCAATCCACTCACAATCCTCAACGAGCGCGCTTCTTTGAATCGTCATAGTCGCTCTCCCACCCCGTCATCGTTTACTTCACTATCCTCGACGGGTCTTTCTTTCTTGATCTCTACGCGTTTCAGTCCCTCCCAAGAGGTCGCCTTGTTCCGCTATTACACTGCCTACCCTCTTCCGCTTGTGTCAGGATCAGGGAACGAAGCTGACTACGTGCGCTGTCAGACGCTAATTGAACTCAAGTCCCATCCTCCGAGACCCCCCTTGCTATCCCATCCATCATGCAGACCATCAAATGCGTTGTAGTCGGAGACGGTGCTGTCGGAAAGTGGGTCTCTTCTTTGTGTCCTGCCCTATCAAAATAGCTAGCCTTCCGTATGAGAGCTGACCCGCTCACCAGGACTTGCCTGTTGATATCCTATACGACAAACAAATTCCCTTCCGAGTATGTTCCGACAGTATTCGACAACTGTGAGTTTCCTGTCTGGCTGTTGATTCTTGGGAAGCGAGAAGCTGCGATAAGCTTGCTTCTTTTGCCCCGGAGAATCGCAGCTGGAATAAGGATTTGACTGACTCGTGGCAGATGCGGTGACGGTGATGATCGGTGATGACCCGTACACACTCGGTCTCTTCGATACTGCCGGTTGAGTTGCCAGTGTCATATCGCATTGAATTGGGACTCATTTTGGTGTGCGTTTCTAGGTCAGGAAGACTACGACAGACTGCGACCCCTCTCATACCCCCAAACCGACGTTTTCCTCGTTTGCTTCTCCGTCACATCCCCCGCATCGTTCGAAAACGTCAAAGAGAAGTGGTTCCCGGAAGTTCATCACCACTGCCCCGGTGTTCCGTGTCTCATCGTGGTGAGGATCAGCTTGCATGTTGACCTATGAAGAGCCTTCGGTCATTGATGATACATTCAGGGGACTCAAATGGATTTACGCGATGACAACGCCCACATCGAGAAGCTGGCCCGGCAGAAACAGAAACCGATAAAAACCGAAGATGGGGATAGGCTCGCTCGCGAGCTTGGCGCGGTGAAATACGTGGAGTGCTCAGCTTTGACGCAAAGGGGATTAAAGAATGTCTTCGACGAGGTGAGCCGTCGGGCATCCTTCTCACGGATCTTGGCTGAGGCGGGTTCGGGTACTGTTTAGGCTATCGTGGCCGCATTGGAACCACCTGTGGTCAAGAACAAGAAGAATAAATGCTTGATCCTTTAGTCGAAACTTCATCCTTGTACAATCTTCATCTCTTCGCTCCGACGATATGCCCATATACCAAATACCTACCTTCTGTTCTGGCGACTTAGTCGATTAGATTCGTTTTGACTTTCTCTTTAACGAGTATGTATACAATTCGGGTTGGGGATGGATGCATGTCTGCCATCAGTTCATGAGCGAAGGGTACAGCCATGAATTGCATAAGTCAGGGTCGGTCTATTATCAAAGAGGGTCGGTCTGCTGCCGAAGAAGGAGCCGTGGAGTTGAGATCTGGCTGAGAGATGTCATCATACAGGTCCTCGAGTGACCATTTGGATCTGAGAGGTAGATCGTAAGGCTCGGTCATAACACCCGCTTGTAGGCGGAGAATGGCGGTCCATGCGATCATCACGGCGTTGTCTCGGTCATCTCAGCGCCCCTTCACCATACTTTAAGGTAACGCAACGTACCCGTACAAAGCTCCATTGGAGGGTAGTAAAGCTCAATAGTCGTCCTCGGTCCGATGGACTCGAGCATCTCCCTCAATCTACGCTCCGATCAGCTCAATCACCCTGCAAGTAGAATGTAGAGCCACGAGCGACTCACCGCTTCCTCAGGACAAGGTTACAAGCCACTCCACCACTGACGACCAAAGCGCGTATGCCTCCCAAATCGCTATTACTCTCAAAAGCCAATCTAACCTTCGCCACCACATGCCCAGTGGCTGAATCCTGGAACAACCTCGATACCTCCCTTTTCAAACTTTCATCAATCTTATCCACCACTTCTTCGCCTCCCTCCTCCTCCTCTCCTCCTCCTTGCGGTTGCCCTTCTTTCCCTTCTTTCCCTTTCCCATCGAAGAAGCGCCCCTCCCCTCGATTCCCATGTACGATCCGTCCGACAGCCGTGACCAAACCGGAAAACGAGAAAGCTATTTGTCGAGCTCGACCACCAATTGATAGAGCATGGGGGATCGAAAGGAGGGGTTGAGTGTCATAAGGCGGTAAACGAGATTTAAAGGCGTACGATTCGAGCACCGCACCTGGACCTCGATTGTCATCAGCCGGGAGGTGAAGTAGGCGGGCGACTTTGTCAAAAGCATCTCTAAACAGGTTCATATCAACTCAAGTACGGTAAGACGATTCTGCGTGGATGGAGAGAGGGCAGACAAGGGAAAGAGGACTAACCCGATCTTCATGTCGAGCGTATCGGCGACGATACTGTACTCATCAAAAGCTTCGACCAGGACGAGCTGCGTATGTCCTCCAGATACTAGCAGGGTCAAGAATGGGTAGTGTAGGGGGTCCGCCTCGGTGAGAAGGGGAGTCAGAGCATGCGCTTGCTACACCAGCCAATCAGCTTGTTTATTGATTTCGAGCTAAAGACGTTGAACGAGCAACAGACAGTCGTCGAGGAGCCAAGAATGGAACGCATGAGCCAGGTACTGTGAGGGAGAGGACGGCGAGGTTGGTTAGACGAAGTGGACATACCATATGATGTACACCTATGACCGGTTTCCCACTTATCGCTCCTATAGCCTTCGCAGCAGTCGAACAGATCGTGAGACACCCTTTCATCCCCGGTCCACGGGTGTAGGCTATCGCATCAAGATCATCGAGCTTCATTTTCGCTTCCTCTAGAGCTCGGGAGATAGCCAAGGGCTAAACCGGACATCAATCAAAGCTTCTCATCCCCAACTTCGATCACCCAATCGCTGAGGGATTGCAGGGAAGGGAGTGGGAGGTAGCGGGAGAGACATACGATATTAGCCATATGTGCACGCATAGCTTCGATAGGTTGTATCCCACCATATTTCGCATTGATCAGATGTTGCTTGATCACCACGTTACTCAGGATCTCTCGGTCGGAACTGACGACCGAAGCGCAGGAATCATCGGCGGACGACTCGATACCCAACACTACAAGTCTCTTCGATTCGGATCGAGTGCTCTGGTGACGCTTGGAATCGGAGCCAATCCTCGGGTCAGGGAAGTGTTTTGAGCGGAGGAAGAAGGAGGAGGAGGAGGAGGTTGAGGGGAGTTTGCGGTGGAGGGAGCTGAGGAATCGACTCGTTGAGAAGGAGGTGAAGGAGGTGATGGGAGTGGGAATGGCCTCGGATATCCCGCCGCTCCCCGAAGCGGTTGGGATAAGATGTCGTCTTCCTTCGAGATCTCGAAGGGGTCCCAGTAGGTGAGTATACCTGCGACGGGTAGGACGATTAAGAGGAATGTGCGAGGTCGAAGGGCGAAGGCTAAGGGTTTGCGCCATTGGATCGGCATGGGAGCGACTTGGGGATCAGGCTATGTAGGTCTAGATGGATAGTTGACAAAGATGAGAATCTCTCGGTGATTGGTTGTTAGTTCAGTTCCGGGGAACCGAGGACTTTCTGGCAAGAGAGATTTGACCGCTAGAGGTTATCTTTGGGAGCTGCCCTTGGCTGCATATTCACCTTCATCGAGGTGTGCCTTCTGCGCCAAGATCGTGCAGAAGATGCATGTCACTAATTTATGCCTGCTGCAGCTGCACAGTCCAGTTATACGGCTGGAACTTCTCCCCTAGAGCCCTTGCCCTCTCCTTATTCAGAGCAGTATCCATCCTCCTAGGCTTCCTCCATTTCCTCGGCTCCAATCCCAGGATATTCCCAATGATCTCAACAGCGAAATACCTACCACACAATCAGTTCAACCCGTACTCACACTTCTCACTCCCTTTTACGTACTCCGGGAACTCCCCACCCCCTTTATCCCCCTCATAGACCGGCCCACCCATATCCTCCTCCCCTTCACCTCGACCAGCCGCATCATCAATACCCTCGATAACGTGCCCATACCCTTTCTCCCCTTTGTAGTCCCATTGGACCATAAAGTAGGGTATGTTGGGGACGAGGGCTCGTCTGAAACCGCCGGGTCGGGAGGAGAAGTCGATGAGCTTTTTATGTTGGGTCCATTCGGCTTCGGAGGCTAGGATGGATTCCTGCGAACGAAGCGAGAATAAGCGGGCTCCCGATTTCAGGTCCAGTTCAAAAATCGCCTCTCCTTTGTACGCAATCTTGAAACGAGTACTGCGGAGGCTGATTTATAGCTAGAGGAGGAGCTGCTCGATGAAAGAGGATTTCACTTACACGGAAGTAGGCCGGAGCATCTTGGAACTGCTCGAAAGGCATCGGAACCGCCTCGATATACGTATGTCGTTGCTGCTTGAAACTGATACACGTCTCGAAGAACATAACGCCCATATTGTATTGAGCGTGCATCCGCATTAAGCATTTCATAAAGTTCTGATCAGATATAAGCTTAAATCCGATGGGATGGAG
>JAABUH010000378.1_pt1 | contig 66843 bp, 125 predicted proteins | sample 5559121 | NCBI WGS metagenome assembly JAABUH01 (sample SAMN10711871, study PRJNA513364) | rock metagenome | isolation source: Antarctica rocks | place: Antarctica: Victoria Land, Battleship Promontory nord | collected 2015-12-28 | reverse complement strand
CCCTCCATCCCTCCACTCTTTCCCCTTCATTGGCCTGCTAGCGATACTGAAATTCGGCGCGGAACAGGTCCGAGAAGTGGCATACGATATGGCATCGATCGATGCGGGTGATTTACGATGGCAGAGCTCTGCGTTATTGGCGTTGCAGGAGGCGGCGGAGGCGTACCTCGTTCACCTCTTCGAGGACGCGTGAGCCATCCCTTGCGGTGTGAGAAGGTGTGCTGATGGGGGCGAAGGAACTTGTGCGCGGTGCATGCCAAACGGGTGACGATTATGCAGAAGGATATCCAATTGGCGAGGCGGATACGGGGGCCTTGGGCGGGATTAGGATGAGGGTGGGGCTGGGTTGTTATGATGATTGGTATTGGAGGGGCAGGAGGAGACGATCTTGGGGTAGACGGGGATAACGTTGTATGTCATGATGTTATGTATCTCACGTTAGTAACGCACTGGGCAAATTTGCACTTCCAACGCTTTCTGGTTGATGGGGCATAGTATCGAATGTGCATGATGGATGTCAACAGCTCGTCAGCTCTACCTCTCTACCAATCTACACGTCAACCACTACCGCCTCGACTCCTCCCGCCATCTCGAGCAGTATTTACCTAGCGTGACTCCCGCTTACCCCATTCCATTCGCCCTCACCGCCTTCGTCTCCACCCACCCTCTCCTCTCAAAACACGCAAACACCATATCATACCCATCAAACTCGTACCCGATCCTATCCTTCCGCTCGAACCCTCCTCCCAGTAGATCCGAGCCAAACGCCTCCCAAGCTATCCGTTCCGTCTCGCTACCCATCCCTCCCTCGTTTGCAGGTGTCGATACGAAGAGCGTGATTGACAGACGGTTCGGCTCGAAGATTCCGACAACGTTGCGGATCAGACTCGTCAAGTCCGGTCTGGAGGAGGGGGAGGACGCGGTAGTGGGGAGAGGGACGTTGCATTCGAAAGAAGCGTAGGACCAGCCTTCTTCGGGCGTGACGTGGATCGTGAAGTATCCTCCTCCGGGTTGGTTGGATGAGGACGAGGGCATGCCGGTCCCAATCACGGCGTTTGCAGAGTACCCACATGGCTCGAAGCCGAAACTGTCCAGCGCGCTTTCAGAAGCGGGAAAGAGCTTGTCGACGCCGAGCTCGGTGGAGATGGACGTCCCCATCTCGTGTCCCGTTCCGGTACCTGGGTGGAAGAACCGCTGGCGAGATGATGGGGAGAGGTGGGACATGAGAATCTCGAGGGTGGAGTCTTGGTATAGGGCTGATGGGGGAGCGGTAGGGGATAGGGATAAGGAAAGATTGAAAGGCGTGACGAGGGATGCGTCGGAGGGGAGTAGGGGTTGGGAGTTTGGGGAGGTGAGGTAGAGGAGCCAGTGATCTCGGTTCATCGGGCCGACGGTGTATGCGGAGCCGGCGGAGCCTATTAGATCAGCCTTAGACGGAAAGCAGCACGTTTGAGCACTCGACTAACCAAAAACGCTATCAAGGAATAGAACCTCGTCCCGCCAATCTCGATGTGGCCCACTCTGTCTTTCGGGGAAAAAGAAGGATTTGCGAGAGTAGAAACACCTGTAAACGGATACATCAGCTCCATACTGACACTAGCTCATCTGGACACACCGCCAGACAGTAGTGAAGCCGCAATATGCTCGAGCTATCTCAATAATCCGGTGCAAGCCCAGTAGATTGAGCGTCGTACCGCATGTCTTGAGGATAAGCAGGTGAGGGCCCACAAACAAGCTCGACTCGCTGCGCCGATCACATGAGTGTTCTCTCCCTGGAACTTAGCGGAAGCGATAACTCACCTCAGGAGGTACGCGTCCAGCTCCTCCCCCTCGACCACACTAAGCACCTTACATTTCACTGTATCCAGCATCTCCTCCCAGACCTCCCTCCCAACCCGCCTGAGCCCTCGCCACTGCCTCTGAACTCCAGCCGGGCGGGATCTCGGGCGAGCACGAGTGCTCGACTCGGGTACGTCGGGTAAGGCATCGAGTGAAGGGGCGAACCATACTTCGAGAAGCTTTTCGGGGCCTTCAAAGGGGCCCGAGTCGAGCTGAGCCTCGGGTTCGGGCGTGGGGATGGTGAGTCGAGCCGGGACTGTCATGCTCGGGAGAAGTTTTGACACTGTCACCGCATGCAAAGGTTCTGTGGATTCAAGCGGCGGTAGTGCTATATCTCGGTCGAAGAAAAGATAGGTTCACGTCAAGGGACATTTTCAAATTCTTGGAAGCGTTTCGGCGGATCACGTGATCCTTCTGGGCGCAGGAGCTTGTTGTGTCAAATATGGATGCTACGCAGGAACGTACTTGTGAAATTCGATGAAGGATGAGAAGCCGTCCCGTAGCTGAGGGAAGATATGCAAACACTCTTCCATCTTGGTGCCGCAATGATTCGCATCAGAGGCAAAGACTAGCGTTTGGCGGCGATGGCCGAGCATCAGCTAAGTAAAGAAACGTCCACCGAAACCACAATCTTTCCCATACTTGCTTTCGTTCTGTATCACCTCGGACGTTCGATGACTTTCTCAACTCTATCCCACCATGTCAATCAAGACCATCGCCTTCCTCAATCCCGGTGCAATGGGCGCCTCCCTCGCCCGGGCCCTACACATCCGCCAACCCTCCCTGACCCTGCTCACCTCCCTCCCTCTCCGCCCGCTCCCCCGCAACACTCGACCGCGCCGCCTCCTCCGTCCCCCTCCCCGAACTAGTTGATCGATCCGACGTCATCATCTCCATCCTTCCCCCATCCGCAGCGGTCACACTAGTACACGACGTCCTCGGTGCGCTCCCACATCGGACATCCCCTACTCCACCCGTGTATATCGACGCCAATGCCATCTCACCCGGTACGGTCTCCGAGATCTCCATCCTCCTTCGCCCGCATAGGGTCCCCGTTCATGGATGGTGGTGTTCTCGGACTCCCAGCGACAGACATCCGACCCGAAGATCTACTTGTCCTCGGCGAAGGGAGTGGGAAGGGCATATGAAGGAGGTGGTGAGAGTGTTGACTGGAGGTGGGGAAGGAAAGGGATTGAGGATTGAGATTCTGGAGGGAGCTGGGGAAGGGGCGTCCAGTGCGTTGAAGATGTGTTGAGGGGGGATCAATAAGGGGACTACCGGGTTGGCATCGTTGATCCTGGGTGAGCGCTTCATCATCCTTCTTCCGCAGCTTCCAATTCTCCGGCTTCTCATCCTCTCCCATGACCACGACCTCTGTTTTGATGATTCGGCCGTCTGGTAGCTTGCACATGCCGCCCACTCTCCAGCCACCGCCGACGCCCTCCTCCGCGAATTCTCCCTGTCCAAACCCGCCGCACTCGAGGGCTTCACCCGTTCCTTCCCAGACATGATCGGAAAGGCATACCGCGTGTGTCTTCTCTCTTCGCCCCGGTTTGACCCCCACACATGTGCTGAGCTCCGCAGTGGATCGGCGAGATGCAAGAAATTTCCACTTTCATCGACACTTCTCTCTCCTCGCTTCCGAAGACGACGCCGGAGGATGCCAGAAAGGTGGCGGACACGTATCAGGGCCTGGCAGGGGTGTTTCAGCGGATAGCGGATGATGCGTGGGCGCGGGCTTCGGATGGGGACAGGGAGTCGGAGAGAGGTAATGATGGGGAGGTAGGATTTCTGTTGGATTTCGCGGAGAAGGGGAAGACGGCTGTGGTGGAGGTCAAGGAGAGTCGATCGTGAGGCGAGCAGGGTGGGTTTGAGCTCTTCCGTTAGACTAACACTGAAGCGTACAGTGAGAGCAGAACCGGGATTAGCCATGGACAATAGTTGATACATGGCAATGGTGCCGTCGTGCGTACCTAAGGAAGTATCTAGCGTCACCGCGCGTCTCCCATCTCGACTTCCACTTCGCGCGACTTTGACTGCCGCTGGATCTCCGCCCATCGCCCCGTCTTGAGTGACGTGTTCTCCCGCTGAAGCCTTTCGATCAAGCCGGACATCTTCGCCATTTGGTGAGCTTGCGATTCGGTCAGCCGTCGGAGGTAGGTCATCTCCTTCGCCTCCTATTGATCCATCAGTAAGAGGTACGCACAGGTGAACGCGGGGAGAAACTTACCTCCTGATGGATGACCTTCGATCGAGCTCTGAACCCCCTCTGCGCGATCCGGTTTTGTAGACGCCGGCGATCTCGCCGATTCCCAGTTCCACTCTGATCGAATTGAGCCAACTCCTCGAGTTCATCCTCATCCAGATCCGGAGGATGCTGGTCGCCAGGCGAGAAGGTCATGTTCTGTCTATGCTTGGACGCCTTCGTGCTGGATTCGGGGTAATCGCCATCGGACATCCGGCGCGGCTTCTGGTCTTGATCATCGAAGGCGTCCATGACGCCGACGGAGAAGCTGGATGATGGTGATATGGATCGGAGCGGGGAAGCGGGGTATTCATGCTGTCAGATACTGCTCAGAGACTGATCCATCCTGAGAGGCTTACCGAGCGGGGCGCCTTGATAGTTTGTATAGGCTGGGCGGTGAGCCAGTCGGGGTTGATGGGAGGCGGAGCGTCAAGACCAAAGGTCTCCGGAACACGCAACGGACCGCCAAAGGTTCCGAGGAGATCGGGTTGGAGGGGTTGTGATGATTGTGACTGGGCAAGGAAGTCTGCTAACGCGTGTGAGACCACGAGCAGTCGGGGCCGAGTGGGGACTCACTCAAACCGAGGGAGAAACTCGGGTCTTGCGGGTATGAAGATGGATTCCACAAGGGATCGGGCATGGGGGATGCATCGAACAGCTGGCCGTAGATGAGGTTGCCTTTGTTGTTCTCCATCGTCAAAGGCTCCTCGGCGTACGCATTTCTACTGTGATTGCCGAAATCAGGAAATCCGGGCGAGTGGGACTGTGCAGCATTCGTCTCCAACAGTGTTATGGGAGACTCTTGCGAATCCAAAGAGGAGGGTCCACGGGATTGGGTGTATAAGGAGGGTGTGCCAGCGGGGGAAGCGTCGGAAGGGTCGATTGGGGGCAGGATTTGGAAAAGGGTCCTCTGGTGATATTTTGATTGAAGCTGAGCATAGCTTAGAGGAATATGTCCGAGTGGGCACGATTCCATAGCTGTTTTTAACTCGGTGGCGAGGCGGTATCTGAGAGGTGATGGGAGTCACGAGGCGAGGACGGACGTTCTCAGGTGATGTCTGCTGTTTTTCTTCGTTTGGCGAGCTACGATGGCATTGTATGGTGTGTAGGTTCGATCAACTGTTCAAGTCACGGGAAAATCCGACGACGTAGCAGTGCGATGCGAAATTCTCCCCTAGAACAGGGAAGAGGACGAAGGTGTCATGCACTTCCAGGATTCCAGCAAACGTCTCAGGGACAAGCCGATTCCAGAGAAAGACTCAGGCACGTGAGCTTTGCGTTTTCACCTTCTCTCGTCTTCTCCTTGCTCGGCATGACCTTCTAAGGAAGGTGGGTCTCGGCTTCGAACCGGAGTGCGCAGGTACGAAGTTAGGCCATTCGGGGGAATCCGGCGGAAGGTCGACCGAGGACCCCCACTTTGTCAAACGAGAAGCGGAGCTGCAGCGGCGTATGTCGCCGTCGAGTCAGCATACTGCGGTGACCAGCCGAGCCACCGATTGTCTTGACAACGGTATCGACTGATCCCAAGTCGCCATTAACCGTGTGCAGTAGCTCTTGAGGCCGATCAAAGATGCATGGTTATGGCGCCCTGTGCCCGGTGTACTCACTCTCGACCAGTATAATCGAGACAAGGGATCCCGTTCGAGTCATTGTGCCTTTGTCAGATTAGCTTTCGGTCTTTCGGTCCCTCCGATGGACGATGCGGGGCGCATGCTCATGCATGGGATTTAGCTATGAAAGTCCACGTATTTTAAATGGGGACCACCATTATCAATGAGTGGGGACTCCACGTAAAGCTTTTCGGATTTCAGCTTTCAGCTAAACTCTCTGGCCAAACGATGCGAGAAAAACCTTCCTCTCGTTGATTCTGGGGTCCGCGATTCCATTTTCGTCTCCGCGAGCGATTGTCAGGCTCAGTCACTTCCTTATCACCCATTCTTTCCGCCTCGTAGTCTGAGGCGTTCGGAATGTCGGGAACACTCATTTCCTCCCTCGTATGGGTTCCAAGAGGTCGTGCCGCCCTTAAACCCAAGAAATATGCGCTCGACGAGGAGGAGCTTGAAAGAGTGGGAAAGCTGGGAGGACCGGGAGTGCTCGAGCAGCTGAGAGAGGAGATGGAGGGAATCGATATGGGTGAAGGGGAGTGGAGTGAGTGAGTAAAGGTTGGCATGTATCTGTCATATCCTGCCGCAATCTTGATGGGCAGGATGTGTCGGTGTCAAGTCAAACTGATCATACCATAGTGTGGGCGAGCAAGATGATGGGGCTTCTGGCTCTGGCTCTGATTCAGGCTCAGGCTCCGAAGCTGGTCTGAATGAGGACGAAGATGTCGATATGAGGGAGGACGGCTCAAAGAGCTCGGTACTCCGAGATCCGAACGACATGTCTGCTTTCAAGCTGGATAAGTATGATGAGGAAGAGTCAGCCGGAATTGGTGCGTCGTCCTCGTCCAGGCATGCGTCACGCCTGCTCTGCAATCTGGCTAGAGCTAATGCATTCGATTAGCCATGGGCGCTTTCGCCAATGTCAAAGGCTTGACCTTCTACCGGGATAACTATGAAGACCCATACATCACATTGAAAGAAGTCCGATCGAATCCTTGTCTTAATGATCCTTACTGAGCCTTGATGTAGAACGACGACGAGCTCGAACGGGAAGAGCTCACTCTCCTTCCAACCGACAATATGCTCATCACCGCTCGAACCACATCCGACCTTTCCACTCTCGACTTTCACGTCTACGACGAGCCCAACGAGAACCTCTATGTCCATCACGACCTCATGCTCCCATCTTTCCCCCTTTGTGTCGAATGGCTCGACTTCGCCGGTCCATCCAAAGCTGGTGGGAGCTTTGTCGCAGTCGGGAGTTTCGACCGCAGCATCGAGATTTGGGATGCGGACCTTGTGGATGGGTTGTATCCGCACGCTATACTTGGCCCGAGCCCCTCACTCGAGAAACCCGAAGCGCAACCGCTTGGCACAGGCAAGAAGAAGCGGAAACAACTGGTCCAACCGACTTCAAATGCTCAGCATCATGTTCAGCCGGTCCTCTCCCTCAGCTGGACACCGAATCACCGGCATCTTCTGTTGTCTGGCTCGGCGGATGCGACCATCAAGCTGTGGGATCTGACAAACGAGAGTCCCATGCCTGCTGTGCGGAGCTGGGACAACGTGCATGGCGAGGAGAAGGTTCAGGCGGTCGAGTGGAACAAGAGTGGTGCAAGGGGTTTGGATAAGGCGGTATTGAGTGCCGGCTGGGATCGGGTCGTCAAGGTCTGGGATTCGAGGTCGGTCGAAGCAGGCATTGGGGTAGCGGTTGGAAGTGATGTCGAATGTGTTCGATGGGATCCATGGGAGCCAACGTCATTTTACGTGAGTCAGCCGTCCGCAGCCGTGATAGCTTGAAATGCTGATTCTTGCGGTAGGTCTCGCTGGAGAACGGACTTATCCTCGCCTACGACTCCCGTACCCTGCATACTTCTCGGTCGAAGAAGACATCCCTCTCCACGACTCAACCCAAATACACCCTTTCAGCGCACGACGGTGCAGCATCAGCCTTTGATGTAAACCCTCATATCCGCGGATGTCTGGTTACAGGCGGAATGGACAAGATGGTCAAGGTGTGGAATGTGCAGGGTGAGGAGACAGAGGGTGTGGCGGGACGAAAGCGCGAGATCAGTCTCGTCACAAGCCGAGACTTAAGCTTGGTATGGCTGCCTTCATCATTAGTGTCCAACGCTGACGTATATCGCAGGGCAAGGTGTTCACGACTCGCTGGTCACCAGATCCAGAAACACCGCTCACAGTAGCTGCGGCAGGCTCAAAGGCCACAGTGCAAATATGGGATGTCGCGTCAAATCCCGGTGCTCGGAAAGCATTTGGCGAGCGATTACGACGACATGGCAAGGAGTTGGGAGAGATGAAGCAAGGAGGCGGGATCGTCGGGGTGGAGGATGAGGATGAGGAGGATGAGGATTAAGCTGGCTTAGGCTTTTGGCTTTTATCCGGTCGATCTGTCGAAGGGATCTCCGAGGGGATCTCGCGTGTGCATACTCCGAGGAGATTTCACCTTTGCATAGGGCGTTTCACACCTCCCAATTGGGGGCTGCCAAGTGTACCGTTTCCTCATACGGCTAATGACGGAAAGATAAATACCGCGCGGTATACAACGGAGCGGAGGATATGGTTTGAGCAAGCCAAAGAAAAATACTACTCCCGGGTCCAACACGGTACATCATGCCAGTATAACACGAAAAGAAACCTGAAACGCGTTTCGTTGTCCCCTGGGGATTATACCCTAATGAACCCATTAACCCCCCGGAGATGATCATGCATGATCACTCCTCCTCGATCTCTCTTGTTCTGGATAAACAACTCGAGTAGAGTATGGTGGTCCTCGGAAGTCCGGGACGGTGAATCTGTTCAGGACGTGTAAGAAGGTTTGCGCCTTTCATACGGAACCAGGGCATCCAGAAGCCGAAGCGCAAACCGTTACATGAGAAAACAACCTTCCCCTGTCGATCTTTCCGGTCCACGGGACGACGTTGGGGAAAGTTCGCTCAGGACTAGACAAAAGGGATACCGAGAGGCGACACGAAGGACGTGGAGGAAACGAGGGCAAAGGACGGCCTAATTCGCCTCGCTGTTTCGGCCTTCTTCCTTCAACAATTAGTCTCTTGCCCTACTGCGCCGGGTTGCGAGACGCGCATTGAAGAATCGTCAGGCGCGATTGCCCATACAGGCGAGGTTTAAGGCGGACTGTAGGTCTCTGTGCATGTTGAGAGAGATTATTGCGGACACCGGAACTCTAGCTGATCCATTTTGATTTTAGGCTTTCGACCTGGTTGTCCATTGTTACTCCCCATCCATCAACCGCCCGATACCTGCACCGTATCTTCAGACGCTCGTACAGCTCGAGCGGTACATTGAACAGTGGGGAAACGGCCCCGCTCGGCTCTTGCTTTGCTCGACAATCCTCGACCTCTTCTCGATCCCCTTTCCCGCACTACCCTTCCGGACCGGATCACACCGTGAACTTCATCCAGCTTTGCTACCCTCATCGTGGCTGGTGGCCTATTGGAGGGCGACTCGTGGGCCTAGGCTTCGTTTGAAGAGCTGGGAGAGGTCGGAGTCTATTACTTACTCGGACTCGATCCATCCTCGGCCGCCCAGTCATCCTATATGCCCAAGCCAATCACGCCACAAACTCGCAACTCGTGATGTCCACTACGAACTCCCACCTCATGAAGACGACTCGGAGAGGTCGGCCCTTCGTCAAGGTGTGTGATCATAGTCCCATTTTGTTCGACCTCGCTAAACCCTCGTAGGACACACACGACCTCTTCGCTACCCTCACAATCTCCCTTTCCCTCGATACGCATCGCAACTTCTTCAAAGTCTACCCTTACAGCTTCACAACGTGAGACAACGTGACTCTATGAGGTTGTCGCTGACGTCAATCAGAGACGAAGCAGCCGCCAACCTCTCAAACCTCAAATTCTCCCAATCGAACCGCTCCGCCGACCCCAAAGACCCCTCACGCATCGTCACAACCACCACAACTACAACCTTCTCCATGTCTCGCGAGATGGCCAAGGGCATCTGCCAGCATTTCATGGAAGCAGCACTCATTGAAAATGCCACCGACCTCTCCTCCCTGGCCTTCAAGGAACGAGGCATCTATCAGATCACGGCCAAAGGTCTCCATGTACTCGAGCGCTTCATCACCAAAAACGGGATCACCGCACCGCATACGATGCGACTGTTCGCTCAGCAGCCAATATGCATGAAGCTCCTCCACATGGAGAGAAGAAGTGCCGATGACGAGATGGTCACCAGCAAAGGTGTCGTCGAGGTTCTCTGGCGGAGATTGGTCGGGCGAGATCCGAATGTCTCACGCTTGAGCGACGATGAGTTGGTCGCCCAGAAGAGCATGCGATGGTACAATGTCAAGGGGAGTTCCAATCCCGCCGACGAAGTCGATCGGTCGATCGGTATAGTCCTGCGCGAAATACCAATCCCATCTTCATCTGACAAGCCCGGCGTCGAGTATCAATTCCCAGCTTGGTCGGTCATCGACTGGATGTGCCAGTTCTCCACATGTATGGGACCGGACGAGGCGGCAGATCTTGGCGCTCATTTCGTACGATACGGCCTGATCTCGTTGGTCAGCGATAAGGGCAGGGTCAAGGAGGGGAACATCATTGCGACTGTCCATTCAGGTGGTACTGGGAGTGCTGCTGGTGAGGTGATGGTGAGGTGATGCTTCAAGGATCTTGCTCATATGTTCAGCAAGAAGCAGAATTCCGCGCAACCGAGAAGGCAATCTATAAGATCACCAAAGACGGGATCCGGGCTGCTCGATGGGACCAGGGATGGCTGAAGTCGAGCTCGGGAGCTTCCGCTTCCCAGCACAGCCTTGACACCGCACACGATTCACTGTCCCCCAACAATGCCCGGCCTCGCCGCTCGAATTCTATCGATGAATCATCCGGATCCGCAATGACCGCCGTCACCCCAAGCGGCCTCAGTCGCAAGCCCAGTATGAAGGAGCGACCCAATTTCGACTTCTCAGACACAATCGACAAGGATGTTCGTTCCAAAGATAGTCATACAGCAAGACTGAAACACATTCTGGACGAGCCGTCTCTTCGGAGCTTGTTCCGCGAATTTCTTCGCGTCAACTTTTGCGAGGAGAATCTCAGCTTTTGGGTCGATATGCAAGATTTCAAGCGGAGATTCAATACGACTAGCTCCGCGATTGCGACTCCCGGTATGGGGAAGACGCAAAGAACGGCAGGACAGCAGGTGATGGAGAAGCATCAGCAGGATCTCATCGCCATGGCCTTTGTCATATACAACAGTAAGCGTCATCGTTTCGAAGCTCGGATGGTCCTGACGTGTCCAGCCTACCTCGCGCCTCACTCGCTATGCGAGCTGAACATCGATCATAGCTTGCGGAACGAGCTCATCTCTTACATGACCCAGATCTCCTCTGAAAATGAGGTGGGCGCCAAAGGCCATATTGAGCCAGAGACCGGTAGCACGCTCCATGCTAGCCAGCTGCAAACAACGGTCAAGTTGTACGAGCGTATTCAGACATACATTTTCCGCCTCATAGCGACCGATTCCGTTCCGAAGGTTGGTGATCACCTGTATATTGCCCAGCTCCCGCTGACATGCATCCCGAATAGTTCTGCAAGACCGAGAGAGTACGCGCAATCATCTACCTCTGCGAAACTCTTTTTGATGCCCCTTCCTTCAGTTCCTAGACTACATGCGCTCCGATATGGGCGAAAAATCCTCGGACAAAGACATTTCCGACCTCCGAGTGCAACTCGGGGAACTTTCGGTGGTCGATGGTAGTCCGGATTTGGAAGATCGACATCCGAGTCCGACAAGAGCGTATCTCACCATTTCTCAGGTAAGCACATTCTCATCGGTCTCATCTCGGTGCTCATGCGGGGTGTAGGCCGCAAACGAAAAGCAGGCGAACTTGCGACAGAAACAGCTGGAAAAAGTCCGGAGTCGCGGTTGAGTATTCTTGGGCTCGGGAAGTGGGCCAATCCCGACAGCATTATGCTTTACCTCACATTCGCGACCATCGTGGGGCATGGCCCGAGTCGACACGGCTTTCGCGCCATCGCTCGCTCCACAAAAAGGGATGACGCTGCGGGGTCTGAAGTTGATGATGATGGAACGTGAATGGGATATTGTGAGATGCATGACATGCTGATGCGTCTCACTGACAATCTCCCTGTCCTTAAGCCTACTCTAGCCGATCCGCAACCATCTGCAAGATGTCCTGCGTGGACTTGCCAATGTTGCTCAGGTCCTTCGCGACCGGCTGCCACACCGGCCCATGTCTCGGCGCCGCTGCCACACACTTCTCGATGACAGCTGCCTGCCGTTCCTGATTTGACCATAAGCTGAGATCCATCATCCAGCTAGGAGACTAACCAGCTCGCCATGCTGCCGCTCAAACTTCAGCCACCAACCCCACGCATCTCCCCAATCCGCATCCGCGGTTATGGCATTCTGCATCCACTGTCGCGTCTTCTCGATTTTTCGCTCCCCCCAGAACAGTCGGGCGACAGCGATAATCACAGCAGGGTGCTCGCCAGCCTTCTTAAGCGCGTCGACGGATCGGCCTTTCCGTTGTTGAGGAGCTTCCATATAGATTGCCATTGACCAAAGTATGGGAGAGGTTGAACATTCTTGCATCGCTGAAAGGATGTTAGCGTTCGGAAGGAAAACAATGCAGGACATACCCCTAGAAAGCAAGCTCTTTGCCTGCTGCGACCCTCCAGTCCTCTCTTCCATCTTTATGCTCTCTGCCCATGACTCCTCATTCTTGGCATTGAATAATCTGGCTCTCTCCAGTAAAGACCGGGCTTTGATTGTGACTCCCGCCTTCTCCTCGAGCCGTGCGGAAAGTATCCAAAGGGGTATCGATTTCGGACATGACTTGCACCCCTGAGCATAGGCGTTCCGGGCCTTGGCAGTCTCGCCTCGGCTGTCGAAGATCTGGCCTCGGATGAGGTGGAGTTTGTCGAATCGAGGATATTTGGCGATGGCTTCCTCCAGAGTCTTCAGTGCTTCGTCAAGCATGCCAATTTGTCGTTCGAGCACCGCGGACTTCATCCAGATCTGAATGTCTTCATCAGCGAGAATCTAGATCAAAAAAGGATCGACCCACTCTCTCGGTGTCTGCCTGAGCTCGTGCCTTCTGCAAAACCTGCATGGCCACACTGGGTTGATCCGTCTCTGCAGCAAGCTTGGCCGCTGCGAGGAAGATCGACTCGGAATCCTCGTTCTTCTCGAAAGCAGAAGCGAGAATGGCCTGTGCTCCCGAGACATCGCCGCCGACCCACTTCTCCTTCGCGGCCATGAGCCAGAGAACCTCTGCGTGAGGGCAATGCTCGACGCCTTTGGCGAGGATATCCTGCATGGCTTGTCTGGTGAACGTCAGCTTTTCCATCAACGGGAGACATGAATGTATCCTACTGAGTGCCGTGCGCTTTCTCAAACTCCGCGGCTCTCCGCCAAACTGATTGCGATGTCGGAAAGGTTTCCAGGAGTACCACGAAGCAAGCTCTGGAAACCTCGTAGAAGCCGCCTTTCTCCGCCCTGTCCGCGTCCTCCAGCCAAACATTTCGCCGATCCTCCTCTTCCACCTCTAAATGGATCGTTGCTTTCACGATCGCCTGTGCTGTCAAAGGACTACCCTCAGCTTCGCATCGCTCCGCCTCTTGCAACCATTGCTCCCGGGACAGTATAACCTGGTTCCGTTTGAGCGAAGCCACCGCGCCAGCTGCCCCGCCCATGAGCTTGTCGATCGATGCTGCCAGTTTGCGATTGCGTTCGGCCCGCTCTGAGTCGTCCTCCATCTTCACCTCGATGGCGGCTGTCGGAACCTGCTCCACGAGGCGACTGGCAGCTATCCAAATCTCGTGCGAGGTCGGTATGCGGGCTCGTGCAGAGTTCAGCACTTTCTTGGCGGTCTCAGGTGTCTCCAGTCGTGCCAGAGTAAGCCACAACTCGACAGAGTTGGGGATGACCTCGACTGCACGTGTCAGGAGAATACGGGCGTCTTCAGGATCATCCTCGAGGTTGACGGTATCTTTCCATAATCGGACAGAATTAGGCACGAACTCGAGTGCTGCTCTTCGCATCAGCTGGAGCAAAGACAGCATCAAGAAGGCTTACCTTTCCGTAAGACTCGCTTCTTCGCGTTGACGTCCGTTTCCAAGGAGGCCGCCTTGAGCCATATTTTGACGGACTGCGGTACGTGCTGAACAGCCTTTCCTAGAATGATCTTGGAGTTCTCTGGTGTCTACCAGGCAGACCGTAAGCAAGGTACGATACCGGACGGCCGAACGGCTCACGTTAAGTTCTGCCGCATGGAACCATACATCCTCGCTGTTTGGGCATTTCTCGCATCCTTCTGCAATGATCTTCCTCGCTTGCACCATCTTCTTCGCATGGACTGAATCAACGTTGTCAGCTCGTAATACGATGTCCAGAATTCAAGAGTCTCACCCTCAAGGGATGCCGCAGCTATCCATCCTGGAGCGTGCTTGGGATTACTGAGAATCAGATTCTGAAGCAGCTGCCGAGCTTGCTTGATGTCGCTACACACGTGATCAGCCGATTTGCCAGCCATTCTTGCGATACTCACCCGATCTGAGCATCCGTCTGCAAAATTTGGCTATTCAAAGCGGTCATATACCCTCGAGGATCCACGCTAGTCGAGGAGCCATTCGCAGCGTCTTTCGATGCCTTGTCGAAATCAGCGGGGAGACGAATGTTTGATGGTTGGAACGTACCTGATCAAGTCGCAACGAGAGCACCTTGTCTCTTGCGTTTCCTATCGAGATGAAATCCGTCATGATACCATCAGCTGGCGTTTGGTAGCCGCCATTCTGGAGTACAACCGCCCTGTCAGCCTTCCAAGCTTCTGGTTATTTTTGCCAAGCTCACCTCCTGCTGAGCAGCGTCCAGCTCTCCGAGCAGCTGATTCCGGTTCGCCACGTCCGCCAGCACAGTGTCGCTAACCGCATAACTCCTACCATTTTGATTCTCCTCTAATCGCAGGTTATGCTTCCGTCGCTTTCCTGTCAGATTCCCCGCCTCGGGAATGGCCGTCCAATCTGCGTCACTCAGAGAGGACAGGGATCGCTTCAGGTCGGCAAACTGGGTCTGAATCTTCGGATTGAGTGCTCGTTCTTTCGCTGCAGCCTCAGCTTCTGCAGTTTCTCTAAAAAAAGTCTCGAGGTCAGCGGGACGCGAATCGAGCGGATGCACACACCTCCGAGCTCTCCGCCTAGCATCCATTCGCTCGTCTACGCTCTCCCATATGCGATCTGCTTCCTCGTCGTCCGCCTCATATACCGTCCCAGCGAAGATGTTCCGTTCGTCCTCCGGATCTTGCAGAGCATCAGGATCGGGTACATCCTCTCCTCGCTTGGCCATCGCCTCCCTAAGCCATCAGGTCAGAGGAAACTAGAGAGATCAGAGGAAGAGCATACGCTATAGTCTCTGCGCTTGGTCCTTCTCGAGCTGGACCGATGTCTGATCGCGTAGTGAAGCCGGACGCCCTGTAACAATCCTCTCAGTCTCATCCAGAACCTCCAGTAGAGGCCCTGCTCACCCTCGTCCGAGACCCGCTACGTAGGACGACGGAGCGGCCATCTGTTAGGTCATCTCGTCAGTCCCACCGTCGAAGATGTCAAGAGGATGGACTTCCTTGTAAGAAGTTATAACGAGATTCTTTAGGCACATGGCGAACAGTGCCCACATTCGACATGATTGGGAGGTGTCTTGAAGAGATAGGAGGCCGAGCCAAAGGAAAAAGTGACGAAACACAGGTTAGAATGGTCCGAAAACGGGATTCGAGATTGTAGGTGGCTTCGGGAAGCGGGGTACGCGAATAGGGGATTGACTTCCGCTCCCCGGGTCCCAGAATGGATTGACCCACGAAAAACCCACAACAAGACATGTGTGACTCCAGAAATGATAATATCTAGCGGTGGCGAACACTAGACTGGTTCTCGCTGCGCGTGGTCGAGCCTCCGCCGAGCCTGGATGTAAAAGCGACGCTGCCGAAGCCGCTCGGCACGCAGCGGATCAGCATCTCGACATGTATCCCTGGATCTCTCATAGCCTTGAGGAGGTCAAAGCTCTGTAAAGATCGCTTGTATACTGAATGAGAGGAATCGATTTTCGATGATTCACGAGGCGATGATGGGTCCGCGATCGCTCCTCCCTCCCTGACACAATCAGAGCAGGCTTCGAGGCTCCTTGGGCGTATACGGCCCGCGATAGCGATGCCTGCCCTGCCTTCACCATCACCAAAGCTCAATTGAAACCCGCCCACCAGCATGTCTCAATTATCAGCGCCTAAGGATGTGTTAACATTTGGCGCTGCGATTGTGATGTCTCAATATCTGGCGATCTGGAGGCCTACATCGACCACCTTGCACCGGACCACACGACATGGTGCCCGAGCGCTACTTCCGGGAGACAAAAGTGCAATGCGACTAGCAATTCCCTTCGAGATATTCCCACCGCCGGTCTTTTGCCTCGTCGATCATCAAGAAATCCGAGGACTTCCCCAAGATGGTACCGGAATCGGGCCTCAAACACATCTATGGCGAGCTGGCCGCGAAATTGACCCAGGTATGGGAGGTGAGGGGGAAACCGAGTACCGCAAAGGAAACGATCATAGGTGAGCTGGCATTGTATATTCCGAGAATTGCTGACCGTCTTAGGCCTGATCAAGGCTGCTGTCTAACCTCAATACAATCTCGGGGCTGCCTGGTACCGCTGACGAAGACTCCTTTACACGGCTCGCGCCATGTCGGGGGGATCTCGAGCTGTTTCCCTTGCCGCCCCATGCAAGGATCAAGGATTCCGAAATTCGAAGTACGCCAGAGTGTATGACCACAACGCCTCTGCAATCAAGTATGGCGACTTCCGATTTATGTCGCTCAAATAGGAATCAGGAAACAAGGATATCGCGCTCATCCCAAAGCAACCCCATGACAAGAACCGCAAGAATATCGGGAAAGAGATCCCGGTACTGCCCAATCCCGTCGCAGCTCGGCACGGCAGTGTGGCCAATGCACCGGCGCCTGAGGTGACGGCCTACTGGAAGATCCACAGGCTTGCTATGAACGCGTCCGTTCAGTTCGACGCAAAGACCTGAAGCTCAGGCAGGTCCCGAAGGAATAAGAAAGGGAAACGAAGGGTCGGAGAAGGTTTAGATCAGCGAGGCGATGTAGCAGATTCCTCTCACAGGGAAGGTATGTTCGAACCCTCAGCTGGTGAGCGGCTCTGATGCCACGCTCCTTACGGGAGTGTATGGTCGGTCCTGCCCTGGCCACTCTGCTCCGGTCCGCGACGATCGTGTCATCTAGCAAAGGAGCTCCGATCAAGCTAGCCTTCTACTTCACATCCCCCTCCTCCTTCGCCCCCCACCTTGGTTCCCTGCTCCAAATGCTAATCCCGGCCTCTTCCCCCCAACCCCTTGGTGGCCCCCCGCCCCCCATTATGGGCTCTTTCTTTGGGGAGGCCACCCCGGCGGGCGCCTGAGACCATTCCACAGCGTGACCACGCGTCTATTACCGTACGGCGAAGCACATCAGTTTGTTCCTTGCTCGAGTCAGGAGCGTCAATACGCCAAGGATGAATGCTATATGGTCAGATGCCGTACGTTTGTGCCATGCGTAGCCCATCTTCTGCGACAGGCTGAGACCCATAGGAGTTTTCGAATAGTACTCGGTCTTGCTTCAGCTTAAACGAAAGTGCCAGGCGAGGTAGTACCGTCTGTGACGTCTTTGCGGATGCTATGGACCTGTTGTCAGGTTGACTTCCTTCTAAAGAAGCCCCGAGCAACGACGTGAACTCATTATCTCACTTGTCTATCTTACATCGGATCGGGAACGACTCCGAACCGCTAATCCTGAACATCCATTCAACGGGAAGCGATGAAAGTCGAGTGCAGGCTCCTACATGTGGATTGGCCGTCCCGCGCAGAAAGTAGCTCGCTCTATCTTCTCCTCCGTCTGCTTGACCCGTCTCCGTGATTGCTTCGGACCACGATCTGGTCTTGCACTCCGCCGAGACTTTCCCCCGAGACATGCGCTGTCAGGCCTCCCAGGCAGCCCATATCGCGTCCTCATCGTTGTCACGAGTGGTAGCTGGCTACTTTCAAGTAATACCAGGAAGGCCCAATCAGATTAGAACATGATACCCATTGCCGCTCGAGCACGTGATGGTTATAGCACATGGTGGCGTCGGTCAAAGCCGGATGAGCTCGGCGCCTCCCCTTCCCCCGTGGAGGAGCAATCCGCTATCTTCCGGCGCTAACTCGAATCTCCAAGGCGGTGCAGCAGCGTTTCGTGTACTTCCAACGAGCCTACGGAGAGAACCTTACAGGGTCTTCCCGCCATTTCCCATGCATAGCTTAGCCCGGCAGCGAGGAATGAGCATAAAAAGACGCAACGCCTAACACCGTGCCGTGCGACGAAACCTGGAATCGATGACCTATGATTGATCGGTTCCTGCCGCTACCAGGTTCGTTTGCGGAGGAATCACAAGGAATCACAAGCATCCTCGTGAGACATGGCCGCGCAGCTTCTCATTCCTGGCCGAGAGCGGCTCGGGAGTCCAGGACGGCCGTATGGCGCATGATAAGGTCGGAGTGTCAGGGGACGGGCTCGAATGGCTCATACTCAACATTATTTATATCGACTCGACTACATGTTCAGGTGGCAAACGTGCCGTCTCCAATCACTATCCGACTGGCCTGCAGCGTCCTCCTCGGGCTATGCGGCGTGATCGTGCTTGGTATCTCGGTGCATGTGGAGAATTCGGTGGGCATGCCATCTTGAATCTGGTTTCGCCGGTCCGACTGCTGAGACTGGACAGGCCCGCGCATTCGGTTTCAAAGAGTTCTACCTTCACTTATGACGCCTTTGTCGGCGCCTTCACCCTCGTGGCCGAACTCGTCTTCGTCGCTTGTAGATTTGCCGTACCCAGCTCGACCATCGTGACGCTGGCTGGTGAAGCGGGGCTCACACTCGTGCTCATGATGTTCTGGCTTGGTGAGTCTGTCCTCGAGTGCAGCGTGTACCCCGCTGAGCGATCCGGTCAAATTCAGCCTCGGGTATCAGCACAACCGTATTCACCGAGGGAGACAGGTGTCCCTCTGCCGACACCTCGAAGACCTCTTCAACCAGCCAGAGCTCCAAGGTCTCGATCCAGATGCCCTCGGTGCGTGATCCGCCTCTTCCAAGTCAACACCATTTAGCTGACTCCATTTTTCTCTGGTAGCTATCGCGAAGAAGATCCTCCAATCCGCCTGCTCCGAGATCCACGCCGAGCTCGCCTTCATCTGGATCGGCTTCATCGTGACGCTCGCCATCGTCGGCTACACGATTGTCCTAGCCATGCGTGGACGAGCTCATGGCAACCGAGCGGTAAATCCACCTCCATTCGGATGACTCTTCCACGTTCGCTCGCTGACTAGACGTCACCAGATCTGGCGCTCGAGCTTCAGGAAGGTCGACCAGGCGGTCGACCGCTGATCCGTTCCGCGATCCTGTTGGTACTCTCCAAGGGCTGTCTGTCGGTGTCGCCAACGACGACGAGGACCCGGATCGCAAGCCTTGACGAGCGGGAGGTGACCTGTCAGGCGGTAGCAAGTGTTTGGAGTGGTCGGGTCCGGTGCGGGAAGACTGAGTGTGACTATATAGAGTAGATAGTGCCCGTGTCGTCTTGTACTAGCTCTCTGGTCTGTGTTTCGAACGTAGTACAGTTTCGATTAGCAGACTAATGGCCTCGCAAATGAAATTCCGTCCGTTTGTTCCCCGAAACGATGGGGAGGAGTAACGTCCATGCAGGGGCTCGTACGGGTTCGTACGGGTTGGAGCATACGGAGAGCGGCGAGACGAGCAGTGTGGCGTCGCGATCATTAGAGTCAAGAGCGACGGTAGAACAGCGGTATATATCGTGTTTGAACGAGCAGATGTGGGCCTACCGAAACAAGACATTCGATGACAAGCCTAACGATTTCGTAATTTTCGTTAACTTACGACAAGCCGATCGTTCCTGGGTTTCGCTGTGATAAGTCACCGTCATCGTCCTAGCCCTTCACGGAAACCAAGGTCTCCGTGATGGGAGATGCGGTCGAGACATCAGTGTCCCGCCGCCTGGCTTCGGTGAAGAACATTGTCATCGTCCTCTCCGGCAAAGGTATGCTGGGCAAGCTTCAGGACTCCTTTGACGGCTGACTCACCTTGTTAGGCGGCGTCGGCAAATCCTCCTCCTCTGTCCAACTCGCCCTCTCCCTCCTCGCTCTCAACCCTACAAACCGTGTAGGACTACTCGACCTTGACCTCACCGGTCCCTCTCTACCTCGTATGGTCGGGCTCGACCTCCCGACCGCCTCCGTCCACCAGTCTTCGGCGGGCTGGGTGCCGGTCTACGTAGATCAGGGTCGTCGGTTGGGCCTCATGAGCATTGGGTTCCTGTTGAAGGATCGAGGGGATAGTGTAGTTTGGCGAGGACCGAAGAAGGATGGGATGATTCGGCAGTTCTTGTCGGAGGTCCGATGGGGAGAACTGGATTATCTGGTTATAGACACACCGCCTGGTCTGTCATTCCTCTCTTCTCTTAGGCTCAAGGTCATATTGACAAAAACGTAGGAACGTCCGACGAACACATCTCCCTCCTCACCCACCTCCATCCGCTCTTCACCCCCACTTTATCCCGCCCGACAACCCCCACCTCCATCCTCATCACGACCCCCCAAACAACCGCACTAAACGATACCATCAAATCCCTTTCCTTCACCAAGAAGCTCTCCCTCCCCGTCATCGGTCTCGTAGAGAATATGGCCGGGTATGTCTGTCCGTGTTGCGGCGAGATAAGCGATACGTTCGGCCGAGGAGGCGGGGAGAGCATGGCGAAGCAGAATAGGATTGGCTTCTTGGGGAGGGTACCCATCGACACGGTACTGGTGGGATTGCTGGACGCGGTCTCCAAAGGGGAGGTCGTAGCGACCGGGTTGGTGGATGGGATGGAGCAGACGGGGATCGCTGGAAAGAAGGAGGAGGCGGTGTCGTTCCCATTGCTCGAACGATATTTGGCGACGACATCCTCGAAGGTGTGGACGGGAATAGCGGAGGGCGTCGTGGCAGCTATCGAGAAGCGGAGATCTGGCTTCAGCGAAACGCTTCAGGCGAACGGTACCGCTTAGATCTGTATCATCTAGTATTGTAATCATCTAGCATGTATGGCAAGCTTCGCATCATCGTCTCGGCTCTGTGATACATTGGTGACTGCGATACGGTTTTGATAGTGGCTGAAGAAGCCTGTGCATGCGGCGGGATATCGACCATTCTCCGATGGAGACCTGGGCGGAGTGCAATATCAGAGCAAAAGCTTATCTGGAGACGAAGTACATTCAGGCAGAGCAAGAAATCCATCAGCAAAACGTAACGGTAACGGTCCCAAGAAATCCGGTCATCCTGCCAAGCCATCAGCCTTACTTCACCAGATCATCATGACCACTCACGTCCCATCCAACCCCCATCCACGACCAAGCATTCCCCCGAGACATAATCGCTCGCCCTACTGGCCAAAAACACGATAGCCCCCTCAAAATCGTCAGGCGTACCCCATCGTCCAGCCGGGATTCGCTCGAGAATCTGTCGCGAGCGTACGGGATCGGCGATGAGCGCCTCGTTCATCTACGAACATCTCAGCAATGTTCTCCGGTAGAGTGGAGATGGGACGCACGTCCGTGGAGATGTAGCCTGGAGCGATACCGTTGACGTTCACACCCTTCCCTGACCAGCCGTTCGAATATGCCTTGATCTGTCGCCGACTCTGTTAGTAGCTGAACGAGAGGGGTCCAGGGACAAGCGAACGATGCCCTGAACGCCATGCTTCGCTGCAGCGTAGGCGACGACGTTGAGACCACCCTGGAAAGCGACGAGGGAGGAGATGTTGATAATCTTGCCGTTGCCTCGTGGGTTGCCTGCGACGCCGCCGGAAGGGACGGGCTCGCCTGCGACTCCACCGCGGGACTCCAGCATATGTCGGCCTGAAAGCGCTTCAGCAAGCATCACGCAGGATTGAAGAAGACGAGCGACTGACCAGCGTCTCGGGTGATGGCGAAGACGGTATTCAGATTCACCTGCAACACCTCCTCCCAATCCTCATCCGGGAACTTCTCCACCGGGTGCCGTCTCTGGATCCCACCTGTCCATTCACCCCAGATCAGTTCACCACCTGTCTCCTAAGTAAACCGACCCACCACAATTGATAACGATATCCAAAGTCCTCCCCATCTCCCCAACAACCCTCGGCACCAATCCCGCCACATCCTTCTTATCCGCCAAATTACAAACCACAATATCCACCTTCCCGCCTTTACCCTCCCACCCGCCGGTTCTCTCGACGAGGTCCTTGGTGATGGTGTTGGTGTTGTTGCGTTGGACGAGGATGAGGTCGGCGCCGGCTTTGGACAGGGCAAGGGCCATACGTGCCCCAATCCCCCGGGTGCCGCCGGTTATCCTGCGCCTGTCAGTACAAGGTCGGGGCGGGTATAAAAGGAGGAACGGACAGGGCGGTCTTACCTTCGAGGCTGAAGAGTTGCTCGATGTATGACATGTTGGATGAAATTGTAGGGGTCAGGGAATCGAGGAAAGAGACTGGGGTCAACGAAATAGACCCGGGTCAAGTGAAGAAGGTGATCGGCCCGGTCAGCCGAACCTGCCTGCGTTTTCCCATAATTGATAAATCACGACTCCGCGCATGGGAGAGGCCCAGTCTCCGCCTGAGCTTTGGATGGAAGCATATGGTACGGCCGTTCAGACGAAAGCGCTGGTTTAAGCCTGAAATCACGCTCCGTCGCCAGCCAGTCGTGATATTGACGTGTGCCCCAATCCTCGCCAAGTGGCATAGTGAAATTCCCCTTGCATTCCGCGCTATAGCTACAACCAAGTGTACAACCCAAAAGGGTAAGAGTAACAGGAGCGGGTGACTAAACTAATCACTAAACTGGTCACTATACTGGTCACTATACTGACTACAACAACAGTTACTGAGCGAAGCTGAACTGAACGGCGAACTTTGATGTTGTACTGGTCCGGTATGTGTCGCCCGATCCCCTTCTCCAACGACTCCGGATTACGCCAGAACGAGTGCGCTCAAAGCAGCAGCAGCGACCAGACCGAGCAAGAACAATATCGATGTGACCGATGGTGACGCTGGCGCGAAGGAGGGACCGGATCCCGATGTCATGGTGTTTGGCGCGGTGTACACTGCCACTCCGACAGATCCGCAGATCTTCAGTGCCGCAGCATCTGCTTGAGAGACGAACAGCTATACCTCATCGTCAGCGATTGGCAAATTGTGTCATTGGGTAATTCACGTATGGCATTCCTCCATACCCGGAGGCGGAGTAGGAGACGGAGATGGTGCCGTCCGTCCCGACGGAAAATGGTTGGCATGAAAGTATGCTTCAATGTTTATAAGCGGCTGAGCTTAGGTGGAAGGGATGCGCGGCTCACTCAATGACGTTGGATTGCGATGGCCAGCCAGGGTTGGGTACGCCGAATGACTCATTCTGACTCGGACTACCCCGCTAAGATTCCCATCAGCTCAGATTCTCCCGGAGACACGGAGACATACGTTGGTAAGAACAGCGAGCAGAGGACCTTTGCGGATCACGACATCTGTCGGGGAAGATGCAAGGATCTTTGAAGTGGAGTTGAGGAAGCTTTTCCCTTCGAATAGTATGTTGTTTGAGATGACCGCATGTCGGATGCCGTTCAGTTTAGATATACGGTTGTACGTGGAAGTGTTGGCGTAGTTGGACGGCCAAAGGGCTTGACGATTGTAAGGATGACCGGAACCTTCGCTGAACTCTTGTTCTTGTCCACTAGATCGTCGTCAGTGTCGGCCAGAGAAGGATGCACCGAGAGCTCACTAGTATACGATGGGGATACCATCGAAATTGAATTGCGCAATAACGGCGTTGTAAGCGAGCTGAGGGTCGACCGTAGCATTCGCCAGAGGTAGGTCATGATTCTCGATGAAGTCGCCAAGGACGCTGGGGTCCTATTTCAGGGATGATGTCACGACCTATTACTAGGGAACGTACCGGGAAAGCTTTGAGAACCTGTCCCGCGATGTCGACAAACGATGACATGTTTCCGCTCGGAGCACGCTCGGAGCACCGAAGGCGTTGACGATACCGTAATACAGAGGGTAACCAAGGACAGCATCCATCCACTTCTGCGTCTGATAGCTTGGGGCGAAGCTGAATCGCCGTCAACATTCTCATTTGCGACAGATGGGGAAGCTCACCCAATGTCGCTACCATACACCTCGCCGATGCAGAATACTCTGCGGGCACCGCAGAATCCAGGCCAGAATGCCCCAGGGATTTGCTTGGCAGCTGTGGCTTAAGCCTCAGTACACTCTGTGTCGCATTAGAATTGGCTGACCGTCAATCCGCAGACCAGCGATCGAGTATGTCTGGGTGAGATTCGCGATCCAGCTTTGAAGGGTCGAGACGACCGTAGGGTTCTCGGTATTCACATCCATCAAAGGGAGCTTGTCATCGCCCAACCAGCTTCGACAGGTCAGCTGCGAAGCCTCATACCTGCCTATGGACGCGCGCACCAGTATTCCACCGACGTCGTGTTGCTAAAGTCGATCCAACACTGGGGATGAAACTCTGCAGGGTCGGTCCACCTTGATCCATCTGCTTGAAGGGCAGTCGTGCTCAGGGACGTGTTGACGCTCAGCGAGGGGACGTTATTGATCACGACATCCACCATCAGGTACCTGCGGATCTCTCAGCTCAACATCAATAACATAGGGAGTGCACTGACATTCCTCTCTGGTGCAAGGCATTGCTAAGGGCTTTCAGGTCATCGGACGAACCGAATCGAGGGTTCAGTGTGAGCGGGTCATGGACCCAGTATCCATGATAGGCGTAATTGTAGGGTGTGTATACGTCGACATTTTCTGGGCAGTGTAAGGAACATGTCTGATGAAAAACATGTCTGATGAAACGAGACATAAAACTCACGGCTGACAGGCGATATCCAAATGGCGTCGAATCCCATACCCTGGATAGAATCGAGCTTGTCGATAATCGACAGCCATGTCCCGCAGCAGCACCTTTTCGTTGTCAGCGAAACGGTGGAGATCCCGACACAACTCACGATTGCAGAGCAGGATCGCATGTCGAGGGCAAGGGCGACGTTCGAGCGGGAGCGGTAGCGGAAGGAGGGGCGAAACGATCAGTGATCAGCCTGCGACGGGTCAGTGGGCTAAATTTATAGAGGGAAGGCCATACTGGTATATCGATTTGCCCTTCCATTGATTTGCATTGGCTGCATGGATGAGCTGGAGGGTGGCGAGGAGAGCGAGGACGAATGTGATGGAGGATGATCGAAGCATGTTGTTAGTCGTGTTGAGAGGGGTCGTGTGACGAACGAATGAGTGTGATGTAAAAGAGGGTGATTGATTATAGGAATAGTACTGAGAGAACTAGCAGGCGTCGATGTCCAGCATCACCGTTTCCGATGGGGAACGATGTTGCAAGCGGGGTATTGACGGGTTCGGTGCACGGATCCCGTTGATGGCGGAGGACACGGGACCAGGTTGGGCCTGGCGTGTGGTCTAGGTCCGGTTTCAAAGCCTTCCGACTGGCGAGGATCGTGTTCTGATACAGCGTCTGCTTTTTCCTTGTTGACTTGTTGCTTTTGCGGGAGTTGGGGTGGCTTGAGTATCAGATTATACGGCTATGGAGGAATAGAAAGGGGATGCTATGGGAACAGTGAAGGGGAGAAGAGCGACAGTGAGGGGGATTCCAGCAACACGTCTGGGAGGCTCGTCATGGCTGAAGCATCAACACAAGATCCTAGCAAGTACTCCTCGGAGAGTGCCATGCGGTCGTTCAAGCCGAACCGCGACCAGGCGGACCAGCCGACACCGCCAGACGCGTCACCCCATCCAGATCTAGCGTGAGAGTCTCGTGATCACGAAAATTCCTTGCCATCAGGTAGGCATGACCCCGCACAGTCGGCCCCGGCTTTGGCCCATGTCAAAGACCGTGATCAAGGAGGATAAAACGCATCGGTAGCACAAAACATTCGGCCGGAAATTAACATCCGGTCACTGACGTGGCTATTGATAAAGCGGGAATAACAGGCACGAGCCTTATCGATCTATCAGCGAGGAGATAGCTGGAGATCTTCTGCCATCGACAAGATTTTTACCGCCGGACCAGTCTCCACTCATCGAAAGTCCGGAAAAGACATTAGATCGACGAAGTGGATTCTGCTCATCCCCGCTTCCACGTCCGTTGCAGCAGTCTTCAATAATGAGGACTTTGCCGTGACACGACCGATCAGCCAGCTTACCAGATGCCCGCTCGGGATGCAAATACTTCGCCATACCACGCTACGTCTTTGACGTCTCCGGTGTCTTTACCGCGAGCGTCCTTGCTTCCGATCCATGGTCATCCTCCCCCGGTCGACGTAGTCTCGCCATCCTCATTCAGATCTTCCATCCATACTTCGTCCTTCCAGAACACAGCAAGTAGTCCTCCAAAGACCCCACCTTCGGCTCCTCCTGACCTAGATGCGGCGGGCAAGACCTCGAAAGTAGACGCCGGCCGGCGGCAGCATGACGCTGCTGTGCAGGAGAATGCTGCAGGTTCGAGCAACTGGCTGGCGAAGAGTAGGAAGCGAAGTCAAGACCTGAGCGATGCGTGAGTGATTCTCAATCCGCAACACTAGCAGCAATCCCGTCACATGCTTGCGTAGTCCGCATTCCTAACTTTGCCTGACTGACAAATCGGCAGCAGACGTGACTTTGGAGGTTCCCCAACGATGTCCCTCTCCACCTCGTCCAAGGCGATCCGCGACTCCTCCAACCGCCTGGCCTCGCTCTCCTTCACCAGCCGACCTCGTCGCGAATCGTCAACCTCAGCCTCCGGGAGCTCGGGCAGCGAATTGTATCAATCCGCCTTCTCGCCTGTAACCTTGGCTCGCTTCCAGTCTCCTCTCGCAAACCACCGGCCTTCGCATTACAGTCACCTTACAGGCTTAATCGGTGGGGACGCCATCCCGCCGCCGAGAGGGATCATACCAGGTTCAATGGGGAATGTAGGACGGTCAGCTTTGAGTATGATGATGGACCTTGAAGGGGAGAAGCGGAGAGGCCAAGAACCGAGGGACGAGGAATCTGCGATTCACACCACGATTCCCGAAGCGGATGAGACGAGTCCTGTACCGACGTCGGGAGAAGATCGCCCGGAGTCCAGCTACTCTTCTGAGAACGATTCTGGAGAAGCAATTCCGGTGCCGCGGGAAAGATTCCTGGCAGACCACGATGGAGACATTGGAGGCGAGCATGTCGACTCTTCCTGGCCATCCGAGGCACGTTTCGTACCTCAGAGCCCGCAGGGCGAGATAGAGCGGTCAACGGAGCAAACGCCTTTGCTAAGGGCAAGGACTAGCAGGAAGCCAAAATCTATCGATATGCGCTCCAGGTGGAAGGCCCTCAAGCAAGGCGCGAGGAAGATCACCGCTGGAGACGTTGTCAGGCGTCTGGTCGAGGATCCGATAATGACCTTGCCATCAGTGATTCTCGGAGCTCTGCTGAACGTCCTCGACGGCGTAAGCTATGGAATGATCCTGTACTTGAGTCCCTCTGAACATTGCTGTCGGGGGCCTGACGCGTCTTCAGCTTTCCAGCAAACCCGGTGTTCCAGGATTTCGGCTCACTAGGCGTCTCCATGTTCTTCATGTCGTTTGTTCCATAACATACCCTCGGCTGGTGAAGCGGAAGCTAAGGAGTTGTTAGGTGCATCGTATCCCAATTGACCTTCTCTCTTGGCGGAAGCATATTTCCAGGCGGCAACGGCTCGATGATGATTGAGGCGGTGCCTTTCTTCCACATCCTGATCAATACTATCGAAGGGGAGATCGGAGACGATGTGAGTGACCCAGCCGATTACTATCATCCGACTGACAGGGATCGACAGCCATCCTCGATCATTGCTACTACAATGGTCGCTTTTGCGATCAGTTCGGTTTTGACAGGCACGTACTAGAGATTCAGTTACTTATCTAAAGACTAACGACGTGCAGGCATCGTATTCTTCGCCCTCGGCGCCTTCAAGCTCGGCTCTTTCATTGGTTATTTCCCTCGCCATATCCTTGTTGGGTTCGTTTGATTCTTGTCTGCCATCTCTACGCCGCTGAGTGATCCTAGGTGTATCGGGGGAGTAGGCGCATTCCTCATCGTCACCGGCCTCGAAGTCTCGCGCGGTCTGAAAGAAGAAGGATTCGCGTACAATCTTGCCACCCTTAACCTTTTCTTCGACTCACCACATGCCATCCTCCGCTGGACGATCCCGCTGGCCCTTGCCGCCTTTCTTCGAATCATTACTCATTTCTTCCATCACCAGCTGATCTTCCCGGCATACTTCTTCGCTATACCCGTCATCTTTTACATCGCTGTAGCCATTGGTCGGTGGGACATCGAATACCTGAGGACACAGGGGTGGTTATTCGATGTAGGAAAGAGCTCCCTGGCTTGGTGGAAGTTCTACACGTACTTCGTGGGTACTGCTCCGTCGGAGAGGGTGTAGCAATACTGATCGCAATCAGGATTTCAAGCTCACAAGTTGGAGGGCGCTATGGGCAGCGATGCCGACCCAGTTGGCCCTGGTCTTTTTCGGGATCCTGCACGTTCCCTTGAACGTGGGTGAAATCATGACGTCTCATCAGAATACCTCTGATTTTGTGCAGGTTCCCGCTCTCGGTGTGACCCTTTGCGAAGACAACGTCAAACTCGACAGAGAACTGGTCGGACATGGCGTATCGAATCTTGCGGCGGGTCTCGTCGGTACTGTCAGCTCAAACTTTCGCGATGTTGATCGCTCTGATACTGGATTGACAGGTGCCAAACTACCTCACTTACGTCAATACTGTCCTATGTGAGCTAGCTCGTCAACCGCACAGTCTCTGACGACGGCAGTCTACCGAGTCGGCGGTGGATCAAGATTGTCCGGCATCATGCTGACATTCGCAACCGCTGCGATAATGTTTGTCGGCCCCACTACCATCAGCTATCTCCGTAAGCGATTAATCAGATCCAATCCGAGTGCCTTACGTGCTCGGCAGCTGTCATGGTTGTTGGCGCGCTCATCTTCGTTCTGGGCATCGATCTGACCATCGAGGCGGTATGGGATACACGGCATCGCGTAAACAGGCTTGAGTACATCACTATCTGGGCTATCGCAATCGGGATGACCGTGTAAGTCTTCAGATCTGCGGGCCACTCTTCAGCTAAATTCCCGCAGATGGGACTTCGTTATAGGCCTCTTGTTCGGGATCATCCTCGCTTGCGTCTTCTTCGTGGTCCAAAACTCGCGACGCAGAGCGATAAGAACAGTCTTTACCGGCGCGACTGCGAAGTCGACGGTGCGGCGGCCAAGATCCCAGCGGGCATTCATCCAGCAAGTCGGGTCGCAGACCTATGTCATGAAGTTGCAGGGCTTTCGTATGACACCCGCCTGCTAGACTGATCCGTAGCTGACTTGAACTCCAGTCTTCTTCGGTACGATCTCGGCAGTCGAGGACCAGATTCGGAAGCTGCTCGATTTGGCAAAATGGCAGGACAGCCCTATTCGCTTTCTCATCATCGATTTCACCATGGTGCACGGCCTAGACTTCTCGTCTGCGGAAGCATTCGTTCGCGTCCAACGGTTGATCGCCGCTAAGGACGTATTACTTATCCTTTGCGGCGCTGCGCCGACAGGATTGGTCGGGACGGCTCTACAGGCTGTAGACCTTTGGGCAGATCGGGAGGGTACTGCTGTGAAGGTATTTGTCGGACTGAACGATGCGCTAGAATGGACCGAGAACGCTTATCTGTGAGTGGAAGGTCTGTTACACTGGGAAGAAAATGAGCCGAGACGAGACAGTACTGCCTTTTACGACAATCACAGAGCCGACGCTGCGAAAGAGGCGGCGAAGGGCGTCGACTTTCCAAAGGTCGCCAAACCGCCTTTCTCACTTGCCGAGTCATTCCAGAACAGTCCGAGGCGATCGCATCTGGCGAAAGCAGGAGACGATACTCTTCATGGCGGTGCGTACTTGGCATCTAAGCTCGGTCTCAGCCCTGACTTGAAAGCAGGCTCAGGGGAAGACGAGGCATCAATGTCGGAAGATGACCTCATCCAGCCCATACCGATCCTACAGCAGACCTTTGGAGCGTATTGCGATGAGCCTGTCGATTTCTTCCGAGCGCTCGCACCGTTCTTCACCGAACGGATCGTCCCTTCCGGCACAACTCTCTGGAAGCAAAGAGACCGTGCTGATGGGCTCTACGTCATCGAGTCCGGCTCACTGCGCGCAACATACAGCTATGATGACCACCGAGAATTGATCCAGGAGACAATGGTGGCTTTGACTATTGCTGGGGATCTCAGTACGCTCAGCGATACGAGGCGGAATGCGACCGTAGTTGCTGAGAGGGATTCGGTTCTGTGGAAGATGGATATGGAGGGTTTAGAGAGGTTGGAGAAGGAGAAGCAGGATGTGGCGCAGCGATTCGTTCGGAACGTCCTCAAGGGTGAGCGAACATCCCAGTCAAGGGTCGAGTGGATTCTGACGAACGTCGGACAATAGCGGTAGCCGAGGAGCAGGATGTTCTGTCCAGTCACCTAATTGCGGTTTTATCTTGATGAGGAATATGGGCCATTGGGTGCAGATCGATAAAGACTAGACACATATGCATGGCACAGCGACGTGAATAGAGAATATCGGAAGTCTTGAACCAAGGACCGGGTTTGCTCGATAAGACTGATTTGAAGTAGATGGTGATTTCTCGCAGGGATAGCGTTGACGACCTTGTAATGACTTGTTTATCTCAACCACGGCTCGCGACGGGGTCTCTTCTTACTCGAAGACCCGCAGTCTCCCCCAATCGTCCGAACGATCGTGGCCTTCGCCTTGTATGACCACGCGACACGGAATACTCCAGAGCGGATGCTGAGCTCCGGCCTGGACCCTATTTCAGTTCCTTGACCTCGCCTGGTTGCCCCTCGGAGTGGCTCATGGCGAGTCTCATTAGACGGCCTGCTGTGTCGCGTGTCGCAAACTACGAAATGGAGGTTGGGGTAAAGGACGTGTCTTTCAAGCCTTGAGCTCACACTCAGCTCTAAGCACACGAATCACTGATATGCGGTCAGGGCGAGGAATAGGATGCTCACGGCCACGACTCGCGACCGTCTGCTTGTACCACCCTTGATCCCGTCGTACCTCCACTCCAAGCCGAACAATGAGATTCCTTCGCCAGCCAATGGATGAGAACCAATCAAACAACCGTCGCGGTATGGCATGACGGCTCTACGCCTCCCGGGATGGCGTTGATCGACAGGGATAGTAGCGCGACGCCTCGGCACGGGGAGATGCTTCTTTCAAAAAACCCCATCCTTCGGCATGTGTAAGCAGGCGCAGGGTCAAATGCGTTGTCGAATCGAGGGGGAAGCTGTCGCGCTTCGCTGGGGAACAACGACCGCTGAGGCACGCGGCGTGACAGAGCCGATCTACAGCTGGAATCATGGGATCTACGCGCGGTCTCTTGGTCAGATTCATCTGACGCTTGTCGACCCGGGCTTTCCGGAAAGGTACAAAGCTCAGATCTGTATACGACAAGTCCCATACGACCTGTGCCTCGAGGACCGACCCATCGTCCCGTTTGCGAGACTTCACGTTCACGTCAAATCTTCTTCACCGAAGTCTGTTCGATATCAGGAACATTCCTATGCCGGCAGTGGCTGGATTTCCTTTAGACCGCTTTTGCTTGTCCAACAAGGTTTTAACGTTGATTCGTCTCGGCTCACCGGGTCGTCTGTAAAGGGAAATCTTTGGCCATCGGGAACAATTTTGTACGGGTCCCTTTTAAATCCCCTCCGATCGACCACCTGGCCAGAGGAACAGGGTCCATCGGAACGGCAGATTCCCTTCTGGGTTACGCGACCATCCGGAGGTACGCTTGCCTAGGTCCTCTAGGTCCCAGGGGGTATTTTCGCCGGCATAGGTGTGAAGTCTCTTCCGGGACCTGTAGAAATCGCGTTTTGATCCTCGGGAAACGCCCATTTGCCCAAAGTAGTGTCCAAGGACGTGCGTCCTCCCTTGTCAGCGGCTAACCCTCCTTATCCCCCCCTCCTCGAAACATCATTTTCTACACCACACCTTATTGCTGTTATCCAACTCCACCACTTGGCTTGACCTGTAGAACGAGCGCCGTACCGCCGCCACCATCAATCTATTCGTCACGTACAACTCGGAGTTCGGCGCAGGGAAGGACAAGTGGAATTGGACGACCGGACCAAAGGAACGGCTTGCTGGGTCATATCCGAACATAGGGAACGGCGTCGAGGACGGAAGTCGCGATTGGAATCAAGTCGCTTGGGCGAGCCTTATCGAGCGGAGAATAGCGAAGAAGCGAGAGAGATTGAAGGCGGAAGAAGGACGGATCGACACGATGCAGCACGGACATTACCAACAACAAGGGGGCTACGATGACCGGGATGACGGCCGGGATCGACGCGACGAGGTGAGCTTTACCGTCTTACTCCTGCTCTGCATCCCTGTTCAAAGCTTTTCTACTGGGGAAATCAGAACGGAGATGTCTAGAGCCAAGCAGGTGGCATCAGCGGAGGCTAGAGTTCGGATCAAACCGCAAGGGACTCGCTTGAACTCGCAGGGTTTCGACCTTCCCCAGTCTGTCACCCATCAAACGATGCTAGGGGATCAGAGCGAGCGTAAGGACGGGGATCGCTCGATCACTAGCCCCCAAAAACCGACCTCGCGGTAGGGGCGTCCTTTGGCCCCCCTTTACTTCCGCCACCTTGTGCACGGGATGAACAGCCTGTCATCGTTTCGAGATTGGCTTCGCTCTCCTTCACTCCCTACTCGAGCTTTCCTCGTTTCTCATAACCCATCTCCTCCTTCATCGGGACACCGTGTACCACCTCGTTGATCCTTGTCCACGATACCTTGAATCGCGAGCATCATGTACTCTGGAATGGCTGCAGGACTGATGCTAACTCTCCATCAGTATAACTACTCCCAACCCCAACCCGAATCCCCACCCACCTCAGCCTCTCCATTCGCCTTCGCTCCACCCCCTCTCTCCTCCATCCCCGGTCCAGGATCCTCCCGACCGGCCATGCCAATGCATCACTCCGAATCGGCAGTGCAGCCGAATCAATTCAACTACTACCAGCAGAAGCCCACCGTCACGCACCATAACACCTGCCCATCATACGCTGCTTCGGCGACGATGGGCTATCGCTCCTTTTCCAACGACAGCCAGACGCAGAAGGCTTCCCCGCAGCAGCCATCCCTCAGCCGACAACCTAGTCTCAACATGATGACGAATGGTCCGAACGGGATGAACTATCAGCAAGGTCCGTCGACCTTCCAGCGGCAGGTGTCGCACGGGTATGGCGCGCCGTCTCAGCAACAATCCTATCAGCGGCAAAACCTATACCCAACGCAGTCGTACTACAATGGCCAGTCCTACACCCAACCCGCTTCAGTGGAAATGCCGCGATCCCTATCCTACCCATCAAATTACACCCAGCTCCCCTACCCAGCCTATGACCAGGCCATGTCAACGCCATCCTCCCTCTCGCACCAACACCCACCGTCGCTCGATCGGCACAATACCACTTCGGTCATTGGCGAGAGCATGGCGGGAATGGACTTGAGTCGACAAGGTCCAAGCTTGGGATACTCGTTCGCGAACCGCCTCCCGTTGACCGAGAGGCCGTTCAAGTGCGACGAGTGTGTCCAGAGCTTCGTGAGTTCATCTTAAGTAGTTCCCATGGCTGTAGCTGAGCATCGCAGAACCGTAACCACGACTTGAAGCGGCATAAGCGAATCCACCTCAGCGTCAAGCCGTTCGGGTGCGAGAAGTGTGGCAAGACGTGAGTCCGGGCGTCACCACCTGCATTCCTCCTGCTGACGTCGTGCCCAGATTCTCCCGGAAGGATGCTCTGCGACGGCATTGGCTCGTCAAAGGCTGTCGAGGGGAGGACGGTGCCACCGCCGCTATCAGTGAGATCTTCACCTCTCCTCTGATCATCAGAGCTAATCATGACCTCCCCAGCTCCCATGTTCCCGCTCAACACCTCTCAGCCACCCACGCTCTCCCCTCCGACCCCAACGACCCACATCTCCCCCATCCACGGTGACTACGACCCCCCCTCCTCCTTCTCCCAACCCTCCGCCCCTCCACCACTCAGCACCCTCCCCTCCCGTACCGCCTCAAACCACAGCAGTCAGATCATCCTCACCCCCGACGAGATGGCCGCTCAACAGCAACAACAACTCCGCGACGTCATCTCCCCTCCACTCGAGGAGCCACTCGTCATGGATTCCATGCTCTCCGCCGAGGCTCGACCGGGAAGTATCGTTTCAGACAGTTACTTTGAGGGTGTCGTCGGGCTCAAACAGGATGGGACCGCACTCATCGATAAGAATTTGACGACCTCGTCTAGTCCTTATAATCCATATCCAAACTCCCCTTCGACATCGATGCATCAGCCTCATCACCCCTATCGCCGGCCTTCGACCATGACCTCGCCCAGCCGGGGTATGGGTGTTCAAGGACAAGGGTCATCCCCGACGATGCAGTACACCTCTCATCGTGCTTTCTCCCCGCCCGGCCACGACCGCAAACCGATCTTCGCGATGCCGTTTACGCCGCAACAGCAGGCCAACGGGGCTTACGCCCTGCAACAGCAGGATGGGATGCTCGCACTCCCCATGGACCAGGGGATCAAGATGGAGAAGCAGGCGAGTGTAGGCGCAGACGATCCTACCACCTGGCAAAGATGGTGAGCACCACCTTGCTTTTTTAAAATCACCAGCTGATACCGAGAGCAGGCATCGACCGTCGTTCCCGTTCCCGCCACCTCCAGGGGTGAATTACAATTTCGACTCCTCCAGTCCCGCAGACGCACAGTACGCTTGATCAGCCGACATCGCACCGCTGTAAATACGGATTCCCCGTCGATAGGATATCTGGTGACGAGAACGAGAGGATTTACCCCGTTATTCCCCTCGTGTAATCTCCCACTCTTGCTTTGGTATTTGTAGATGCTTTTGGGATCTGGATGTTTCTTATGCAACACGCTGCAACTCTTACATCTCATGTCTTCCCAAGTCTCGTCGAATCCCAACGCATTAGTATTCCCAATTGCCCTCTTTCTCGCCTTCTCGACACCAGCCCATCACGTCCGTAATCATTCCTGCTGCCCTGAGGAAGATACCCCCCTTCCGCCTTGTCGATGCCAGAAAAAGAGTCCCGCGCAGAGTGGGCACCGATGAATCCGCCTGCTGGGGTATTGCCATACACGCGGAATGATGCAGCAAGCGGAATCAATTTAGGCGTATGCGAATCTGTCGAAATTCAACGAATGATCTCCTGAGAAAAGGGGGAGCCTACCTAGAGCATACAAGTTCGACTCCACAAGACTGAGCCAAGGGTTCCGCGTCGTCTCGTCTGTCGGATCAGAGATGACCCCTCCCCGTACTGTTCTTCGGGGTAGTTCTCGGCGCTGTTGGTATGGGATTACAAGACATGAGGAGTTCTGGGTTTAGGTTGGGTCGATCGCGGGCGATGGTGGTGTGGAGGAGGACGAGGAGGTAGCTGTGAAGGATTACTCGGCGGTACGGTGGGGAGAGGGCGCAGAGATAGGCTGGGAGGAACATGGAGGATGTCAGGCCGTGAATCTGGTCCACCGGAGACTCTTAGCATGTAATGAAGACGGTTGAAGGTGGGACCTACGAGGAAAAGTCGACTTTTGGCGGATGACCGGTGCGACCTGTGGCGCAGGCGATCAGAGTGGTAAGAGCCGCCAGCTCCTCGACCTTCATCTCCCATCCATTCTCGCCGTCTCCAAGTTCCGCATCGCTCAGACTCCATCCCCTTGCAAGTTTTAGCAAGCTTGCACCACATTCACCCTCGAGAGCCGCTTTGAGCTGGTCATTGATCAACATGTTCGGATCGTACTTGATTAGCTTGAGCGCGGGATCCACCGTGAAGAAACCGTAGATCTCGAGTAGGGATTTGCCCACTCTCGGTTGACGTGTGACAGGCCCGTCGCCCCATTGCTTCGAGGCCCGTGGGACATCATTCGATGGCGGGGGAGGAGAGGGAAGGATCGGCGCGGGCCAGTCCGATGGGAACAGTCGATCGAGGGATCTCGGTTTTTTGCACAGCTGTTGATACCAATCTACCACCGGGCTTGTTGCAGCACTCGCACCTCGGGTATCGTACTGCGCAGAGCGGATAGCTTACCCTTCGGCAAGGACGACTCGATCATGGAATTCTAGACCGAAGCCAACGTGGATTTACGGGTGCGATACACCTCCGACTAGGCGGACGAGCATTTGTGTCGGGGCTTTGCACTGTGCACGTCAGCCATAGCCTCACCAAACAAAGCAGGAGGTGTGGACTTACGGCCCGTGCGGAGAAGACGTTTTTCTCGATAGCACCCCATCGGACCGAGGCGGTCGATCTCCTCATGGAAGAACGCAAGGTATCGCGAGTACGATCTATCCCTTGCTTCAGCCCAACGTCGGACAGAGCTTGTTGGGCATAGATTTACCCGTCGAAACCGAAGTACGCCGGAACATACCAATTCTCCCTCGTGATCTTCTCCGGTACCCGCCCCATGTCAACCTTCCGATCTGGTCCGCTCGGATCGAGACTATCGTGCTGAGCGCTATCGGTCTTCCATGTATCCTCGAGTGATTGCGGTGGCGCACCGAGGGCGTACCGAGTCAATGCGGAGTGCGGGAAGTGATTATGTGCGACTATACTCCGTCAGTCGGGTCAGTATCGAAAGGGAGGGTGAGTGGACATCGAGCTTTCCGAAAAAAATGTCAGAGGTACGATCATTGGTCTCGAGGATCCGCCGGACCGTGGTGGCTCTCGGGAGTGATCCCGGGCTAGCGGAAGTACTGTGATGAACCGGCGGTGAAAGCGGGGAAGTTCTTGGCGATGGGTGGGATGGGGGAGTGGGTCGTCGACATCATGCGCCAGGAGAAGGAGGCTATGAAAGGTGAGATGCGGGGGAAGTACATTTGGAGAGTGAGGAAACATTGTGGGCGGAAGGACCCGGTTATATCAGAGGGCGGGATGTAACATGACAAAGCCGAGCCCGTTTGAGCCGCCGAGTGAATCTCGCTGTGATCAGCTGCTATATCCTCGATCCAACTCGGCTTCACGACGCTTGGCGAAGGGACGGAGATGGTACAACCTACTTGTTCGCCGGAAAGACCGGAGATCATCGCTGGTGATACCTTCGGGCATGCCTGACATGCCGAGCATATCATCTCTTTTGTGGGGCGGCCCCATACCAGTTCTGCAGATATTCCAACCTAATCAACGACTTGGTGAAACAAGATGCTGTTGAATTCATGGATCATGAGGTGTTACTGCATACGGCCATGGATCCTGAATCCCTAACAAACCAGAATCACTTCTTGTTCACGGTACTGTTCAGCACGTCGTCCTCCGCCACTACAACTCGTCAGCGCCTAACATATCCAGGCCCAAGCCAGCTCACCGTTGAGAAGCAAGCTTTTCGCGTCAAGCATGAGCTTGTTCCCGCTCTGCGACAGGGTTGTCGCGATCTCCCGCGCCGCCTCGAGTCTCCTCAACTGCAAGAACCCCTTGTTGGTCCTCACCGCCTCGCCAATGAGCTCCGCACTCCTCGCTTCACCCTGAGCACGGACGATGATACTCTGCTTCTCCTGGATGGCCTGGTCTACGAGGAACGCGGCGCGCTGAGCGATTTGCTGAGCGACCTGCTTGGCCTCAACGGCGTGGGTGAACTCGGGAGAGAAGGCGACGTGGGTGATGGACACATCATCGAGGATAAGGTTGAATCGCCGAGCACGACGGGTGAGGTTCTCGCGGACTAGACGGGAAACCATCTCTCGCTGAGTGATGAGTTGAGAAGCGTTGAATTGGGCAACGACGGATTTGAGGACTTCGTTGACGATGGAGGGCAGTACACGCTCGTCGTAGTCGGTCCCGAGCTGGCGGTAGCTACGCTTGTCAGCGGGGACTTTCAAGTGGCCGATCAACTCGCATAGTGGGCAGATCATTAACCGATGGCCGAGACAGCACACGGCAGGTGATATTGACCTGTGTTTAAGGAGTCGTCAGTCATGGGTCTGGCTGCCAAACTGATGACACTGAGACCATCTGCAAATCTTTCGTCCCGGTGAGCGAGGCGATATTCCGCGGCTTCGCTCGGACATCGTAGATGACAGGTGTCTCAAGCCAAGGGAGCTGCACGGCGATCAACTCAAAGTTGAAATATCATTTGAGCAGGCACGCACCATCAAATGTGTGCCCTCTGGGTAGATGTCGGGTCGGATCCCATGTAGCCTCGAGTACTTGATCGCCCGATGTCCACCATCAACTATTACTCCCATCAGCACCCATGTCCGGCTGCATCGGCTCTCTGGACTTACCGTTGAACAAGCTGTAGTTGATAGCAAGCCCTCCCACAGCCAATATCCCGATCAGTCCTCCACCGGTCATGAAACCCTTTGCACCTCCCGGTATATTGTTGAACGGGTTCTGTCCACCTCCGCCGCCGCTCGTCGCTTGCATCCGCGCTCGATTCAGCTGCTGCGCGAGGCGCGCGAAAGCTTCTCCTCCCGATCGATTCATGGTGATACACAAACAGGGAATCAGGGAGATTGAACAGGATGAGCGGGAAAGGAGATGGAGTGGTGGGAAAGAGATCGAAGCTCGCTCATCGTTTGCCGAGATCACGTGATTATGCTTCTGAGTCTCGTCTGAATTGAATCATCCTTCCTATGTCCTTTGACTCACCTTATGGTCCTAAGGAGAACGAGCTGTGTGTCTCCTCACCGGCTACGAACAGTGCTTAGATCCTTCGTAGACATGCCAGCCACCGTACCGCTCTCCCAAGCCAACCCCAATACCCGACATCTCCATACCATCCCCCTCCCTGGTGGTATACCAGACACCCACCGCGAGCATTCGGAAGCAACGACCACCATCCTCGTCCCGAAAGATGCAGGAGCTTTTCTGAACCCGGTGCAAGGATTTAATAGGGATTTGAGCGTTGCGGTCATACGTGCATGGAATGAGCTGCGAAAGGAAGAGCTAGAGGGGAGGTGGAGAGCTAAAGGGAACACTAGGAAGCGGAAGGAACAGAAGAAGACCAAGCAAGAGAGAGACAGTGAGCCGTCCTCCTCATCCACGAGTTATCCAGCTAAAGACCATAGCTGGTGAAGCGGTCGCTGAGAATGGAGATGCTCAACCTGAAGAGCCGGTAGCAGGACCATCTAATGAGGTATGCGACCTCATCAATGCTACCATTTGCTGGTGAAAATCTTGCGATGCTGTGCTGATCCCGTAAGTCGAAGTTCCGAGCGCCGAAGATCACCATCCTCGAAGCCCTCTCTGCGACCGGTCTCCGCTCGATCCGATATGCCAAGGAGATCCCTGACGTGAAGTGGGCCCGATCAGCCTTTGCTTCTCGAACCCATGCGTCGGCACTCTCGCTGACTGCTCATTAGGACCGTTCTGGCAAATGATCTATCACCATCGGCATGCGAGGCCATGCGGATGAACGTGGCGTACAATGGTGTCGGTGAAACCCCAGCCTCTAGCGAACCTCCAAATCCCGCCGACGACGAAAACGACCAGAACGTAGAGCAAGAGGCCGATGAAAAGGCGGAAGTCAACCCCGAAGAATGCACCTTGAGCGGATATGACGGCCCTGCTCGAGAGCTTGGTCGGCGGCCTGGGTGTAAGGGAAAGGTGAGGGTGACCGAGGGTGACGCATGGTGAGTCGTCTTCACATCCTGGACCTGAACAAGTTGACTATGTCTGAGTCTTCGTTGACTGTAAGCATTCAGTACTTTGATGTATCAACACCGAGAACCGCGCAAGCGAGTCGAGGTCGTGGATCTCGATCCATATGGAACGGCTGCACCGTTCATCGACGCAGCACTGGGCTGTATCGCTGATGGGGGTGAGTGGACAGCTTTGGCGTCCAGGTTACGCGACTCATCGCGAATGTCAGGTCTCCTTTGCGTCACCTGCACCGACTTAGCCGTCCTTGCCGGATCACAATACCCTGAAAAGGCGTGAGGGATTTTGCCAGTGCTCGGATCCACGCTGAAAGGTCTTCCGCAGCTTTTCGAATTACGGGGGCTCATCGGTCAACGCAGAGTATTGCCACGAAGTTGGTCTTCGTCTCGTTCTCAATACTCTCAGCACAACAGCAGCTCGATATGGACGATATATAACTCCCCTGCTCTGTCTGTCCATCGACTTCTACGTCAGGCTGTATGTACGTGTCAAGAGCGGACCACAACAGGTCAAGAGCGCTGCAAGGTGAGTGCTCTCATCGCGAGACGAAGCTGGCTCACGGTATGTAGCAATACTGGCATCGCGTATGTCTGCGGCTACTGTCAGACTCCAGCATTGCAGCCTTTCGGACGGATGTTCGACAAACCTACTGCATCGAATCCGGAACGCTCCACGCAAACCTTCAAATCGGCGCCAGGAACAGCCAAAGGCGAATCTTGTGAGCATTGTGGCTCGACTACCCATGTGAGCCGCGCGGTCTCAAGCTTTGGCCCGCCATTGACCATTCTTGCAGGTGGGTGGCCCCATGTGGCTTGGCCCGATCCAAGAGAGTGCCTTTGCAAACCGAGTGTTGGATAGCATCGACGGGCAGCAGGGAGAATATAAGACATGGACGAGGATGCACGGGATGTTGACTGTTGCTCAAGAGGTGTGTTCACTGCGTCAAGGACTTCCCTGACGCGATGACAGGAGCTACCGGATCCATTTTACTTCACATGTAATAGGATTTGCGGGTTCTTCCATACCACCTCGATTTCCGCGTTGCAGGCTGTGTACGTCGCAGCCTCAATGTATCGATCCCGATTGACGCAGATTTCGGTAGGTGTGCTTTGTTGAATGGGGGTTACAAAATCTCAAGATCTCATGCTGGTCCGGGAACGATAAAGACCGACGCGCCGAGGAGCTTCATCTTCGATATGGTCCGCGAGCATGTGAAATCCAATCCAGTGCGGATGGACAAGATCGCCGAGCGCAGCCCTACGCGAGGAATGCTTGCCAAGGAACAAGTGTCCGTCTTCCGGAAGCCCTCCGGACCACTCGCTGACGGCCGACCAGTCACGAGGTCGACTTCACTCCGCACGCCGGTGCATCCAAGTTCGCGAAGGGCGATAAGGTGGTATACTATCAGGCGAACCCCTTGCCGAACTGGGGGCCTGGGTCCAGAGCGAAGAGTCTGAAGACCACCTCGGCGATCAGTGTGGCAAAAGAGGCAGGAAAACGTGAAGTGGCGGGAGAGATGGACGGGCCTCGAAAGAAGGTCAAGGTGGATAGTGAGGATGGCATCGAGGAGGATGTGGCGATGAATGGATAGGTGTTCATTGGCGGTAGACACCCCTCAATGCCTGCGTCATGCTATACGCGAGCAGCTTGACTTGGTGAAACCCTTCCTTTCTAGGAAGACCCACTGTGATGGGACGAAACGGATTCTTCGAGAGGATGAGCCCTCAGGACCCGCCTTGAGCACTGTCCTCTGTTCATGACATCTTCACTGAAACGGTTCAGCCCTTTCCGTGCGGGAGACGTGAGCCGCTTCTGACCTCCTTTCTTCCGAGAATCTCGATTCTCGGTTTCTTCGGTTTTGGAGATTGTCTGACATATACGCGTAATCCCTTCTCGATCTCGACGCACCGTTTCCGCAAGGTTGATCGTACCACAATATCAACAGCACTCATGTCGAGTGCTGTCGAGTGCTGTTTCCACTCTACCCGTATTCCCATTAGCTTACGACAAGCGACCAGTATAAGCTCGTCGCGTTGCCTACACAATCTCTGACGATCATTGGGACGTTCATAAGCCGCCCGTCATTGATCTTGAGTCTGGACTTTTCCCATACTCCGCACTAGCCACTGAAGATTGCGAACACAAGCGACGGAACACGACCTTAAGATATGCCACCAGACGAGCCGATGATGCTTTCTCCAGCCACACATACTGGAAGGGAACATCTCAGAATATCAGATGGAGGAAGGTCCGATCGAGGAGCATTATCTTCTACTCACCCATCCGGAGCCTACTTTGTTCCCTAGTTCTGTACCGCGAAATGTGATCAAAAAGCATCGCGAGATTTGCTCAGATCGTCGGGAGGATGGAGCAGAGAGCGTGAGGGAGTTGATGAAAAAGAACGAGGAGCTGTGGCGTGACTGGAATGCGCTGTGGAAAAGGCTAGGGGAGGGTGAACAGACAGGGTCTGATGATGTGCAGGATGAGGACATCCCATTCCTGCTGCTTCACCTCTTCAGAGCATAAGGGGTATAATCACAGACCAGCTCACGATGTCCTAAAGCCGAGCCTCAGGTATGCAGGGTGAAAATGCATAGCTTGGAACCGGTCACCTCACTGACAGTCCTCGATAACGCTGACCCGCTGTGAGGTGTCATCGAGCTCGAGATACATCGCTGGTCATGAACGCTATCGTCGTGTTTCACCTACCTCAGAGATTCCAGTCTGTTTACAGGCATGAGACTTGACGGCAGATGAGTGTCACCTGTAAATGAGATTCTGCTCATCGACCAGATCCGTCGATCCACAAATAGTCCACCGCCAAGACTGCAAATTTTGCCGGTCCCATGGGCAATGCTGACTCGATCCTCGGGAAAAGGCAAGCTATCAGCCGAAGATCCTAAACGAGTACCTGAAGGAGGCTAAGGAAACAGTGAAGAGCCTCTTCCCGTGAGTACGGGAAACCGCGATTGGGATCGGGATATTGACTGATAGAAAAAATAAGCACGGACATTCTGGCAAAATGCGAAATCAGCAAACTTTCCTGAAAAAAACACCAGAAAGTCTTCCAGCATTGTGACCGAAGATCATCTCAACACATGTATCGGGTGTGGCAAAGACGGGCAGGAGTCGTTCGGAAGCTGATGCAGGAGAATGACGATTCTAGACCAAGTGGTGGCAGGAGTCGTACAATGAGGTAACTCTCTTCACGACTAATATGCCGTATTGGATCATGAACGCTATACGGTGACATGAATATGGGACTCCGAAAACGACGAGGCAGAAATGTGTCATAAGCAACCGCTGTCTAATTGAGCAGATGAGAGGTATCAAGGATGGACCGACCTGAAATGGAAGTTAAACCTGCCATGATTTCCGCTCCTCCCATAGTAGCTTCATTAGGTCTCGTCAATCACAATCACAGGTTTCCTTTCTTTAGAGTTCCTGTTTTGAGTCGTAAGCTTAGCCGTCTGCGACAGCGAGTAAGAAATACCCTACACATAATGCCTTCTGGTAGGATTTTTACCTCCGCAACACAACCTTCATGTCGACTCTTTGAGCGCTCAGGCGGAAGTCGCGAGCACCAAAGTGGATGCAGGATCAATACGCGAACGATCGCCAATGAACTGATTTTGCACTGGACGCGTAAGTTCGAGGCTGTATCTTTCGAAAACTTCAAGCTTTTCGCAGCGAGAATGTGTATGCCATTGGCCGGGAACCAGAGCGCCTCGAGGTAAGGGAATCTTCGGAAGACTGCTTGCTGGGGAGGATTACTCGTCCACGCTGTCGGGCTGTGACCGACGAACACAGTCACAACGAAAAATCCACACCTGTACATGCCCTATTGACGCAGACCCGAACACGGGAGACGTATCCAAGCCTACGGATGGGATTGACTTTCTGCTCCGCCAAGGGCGATAGCAATGCAGCAGTCCGGGAGGAAGCGTGAGAATCTGTGGGAATGGATATGGGCATCCGCGTGACCTAAGACAGGTGTATGACCTACCGCGGCAACTGCATTTTCTTCTGTAACGTTCGGCAGGCGCCAGATTTGGGTTGTGTTGATAGGATTCTGCATACCGATCGATCGCTAAGCCGTTGTGCGATTCATCGATCGAGCATTTTACCCGAGGGTGGCAAATAGAGCGCCACGGGAGCTGACCGTTTATTCTCTGAGCTTTCATTGTAATAAAGCTTCTCTTGGTACTTCCTTTGAATCTCGGGCAGAAGCCTTGCGTTTGAGCTACAATTGGTCCCCATTAAAAGACGCTTGTTTGCCACGCACCTTACATTTCACTTCGTCACCCTCGTCACAACGCTCAGATCATTGTGATACCTTCCCACATCATGGCCAGTAGCCCTAGAACCCAAAGTGGAAGCACACGTGCCTCGGAGACTCAAGGCGAGCTCGAGACTCGAAACAGCTCGTCGTATCCCGCCAAATCCACCGCGGGAGTCAACATCACATGCCACGCCGGCAGTACTCCGTCCAATTTGGCCCACACCCAGTTCTCGGCTGCTCCGTCCAAGCAGTCGACATTTTCCCAGACGCAGTGCTCAAGCGTTGCTAGGGGTTCCAAGCCCAACGGTAGATCTCAGGATGAGGGAGAGCAGCCGCCAAGACCGATGAAAGATGTGCCACCTGGATCCAGGCCGACCAAGTCGTCACTGCCGAGGGGTGTGAATCAACCGGTCAAATCACTGGGGCAAGCCAAGACAAACTTGTCATCCATACCGTCTACGTCGTCCAAGAACGCGGAAACCTCGTCTAGGCCTTCATCGAGTTTGTCTTCCGATACGTACGTATCGAGCAGGTCTACCAACAGCTCCGAGACGGCGACCCCAGATCGGTTGCCGTGATGCTTGAGTCCACTGCGTGCCCCGTGTTTGTGCGACTTGTTCAGCATAGTAGAGATGAATAATGCACCGAGAGACTGTCTGTCTGTGACCCGTTCCGCGTCTGACTATTTTCTCGCAGCATCTATATTTAAAAGCTGTCGACCAGTAATGTCTGTCCACCATAAAAAATTGAGGACCACTTCACCAGGTGGAGACCACACTTCGTGTGCAAGATACCTGGGATCGGTAGCACCACTACGAGCGAGCTACTGATTCAGCTACTCACGTAAACCTTCGGATAGATGAACGCCAATCAGTGCCAGAGGAGATTGCCACTAGAAGCCTCTGCCTCCCACCGGTTCTCCCGAAAACCTACGTCCTGGGTCTTGGTACGACACCACGATTGATTGCACATTTTTCTCACGAAAGGAACATTCGCCACTCAGTCTATCGTTACCACCTCTGGCTGTATTTCACAGATCATGCAATCCATGCAGCAATATGGTTTCCAATGTTGAGCCAGAAGCGGGACTCACGATTCAGTCGGAACGAGAGACGTGCGACTTACACCAGCTCAGATCTAGTCTGCACGGATGTTCTTTTCGCCTTGAAGGTATGGTCAAGTTTCGTTCGGTCACCGAAGAGTCCGGTGTAAAAGTCGAAGAGTCGTGGCGGTTCGTCCGCCAGCGGAAGGGTACACTTCTTGAGTATGGGAACAGGGAACTGTCTGCAACTATTCACGATAGAGCCGAGGCTAGGCTCGATTCTTCGCTTCTGCTGCTGAAGGAGATCTCCGAGCTATCCTTTGACGAGGAAAGACTGTGTAGCGAGTTTGCCGAGCTTCTACAGGAATCGTGCTGCTTCTCGCCGAAGGTGAAGTCAGCACCAGACCGATCTGTGCTTGCTAGCTCATCCATGCCTCGCGGACTGGAGACCAAGCGCGCGTCCAAGACGTATGAGGAATCCGCACCGTCCGGGCCACCAGAGACGTGTACATCAGGGTGGGAGCCGATGGCGTCCTCTTCATACAATCCAGATCGGAGGCCCGTCAGGGCATGCAACGCCGCCTGAGCGCCTCGCATCCTTCGTCTCGACACAAGACAGCCACCAGCTCAACCGCCTTCGGAATTCCGTACGTCTTCGCAACGTATGTCTCGGGCTTGCACGACTTTTACGCCGGGGAAGTCAAAATGCCGTCAGAAACAGCTGTAACGATACCATTCCCTTGATAGCGGCGTAGAGACGCATCGTCAAAAGCGAGTGGTCGACCATATACGCGGCGATTCATTGGAGGGATACATGCTTTGCTCCTTCATTGTCTCCATCGTCGCAAGTGGGTTCAGGATTGGATGCTTCGGAAAGAAGGAGTTGCACACAAATCATGTATTGCTCAGCCGCAAAATCACCATGGCGTAGCGCACTTCGGCGCCTGAACCGTATAGGATCTGCATGATGAGCCTAATTCACCTACTAGATTGCGGAAATCCGCATGAAAGCAGTGTTCCGATAGACCGCCACTGAGGCAGACGACTTTTCTCCGCTCCCCTGATGACGTAGATCTTTCTGTCACCTCCCTTGAGGTCTTGGAAGGCGGTTGAATTAGAAGTCTCGCATGAGAGAGCTTTCGCCACCCCTTCTTGAATCTACATTCCTCGCGAAATCATCAACATCATTCATACATCGGTATCTTTGCGGACAATGGCTTCGACTGTCACATCTGGAGGGTCACATACGAATCCACACAGAAACATGTCGTGTAGCTTGCTCAAGCTCGAACCAAGCTTGAAATGGTGTAGAGTCACATTGGACGACAAGAACAAACAACCTCGCGTCGATGTCAAGACATTCAACCCAGAATTCCGACCAGTTCAAAATTGTCTGCGAGATTCTACCTGGCTTGCAGCACGACGACACGGACATATATTGGTCAGCGACCGGGCATTTCGATTCATGCCATCTGCACAGTGATCTGGGAGAGGTCGCCGAGGTGATGGACAGAATAGGTGCTTTATCTTATGACTTCGACGAGAAATACGCCGTGTTCGTGGGCAAGTCCAAGCAAAGGACTGCAGGAGAGAAATGTACGTCTAGCCATCTGACGCGAGCGAAGCTGATTAAGACTACAGCTGGTTCTTCATTGTTGAGCTCGTGGCGTCGGCTTCCTAAACTTGCGTCTTCGAGGAAGAAACAATCTAGAGTACCGGATCCCTCATCCTCATCAGGAGTTCAACACCTTCTCCCCCCCACGGACAGGCAGCCTGGAGGACCCTATTCAGGGAGTCCCTCTTCCTACCAGCGTTCCGGGTCATTCACGGGGCCATCCATCGCACCGCGACTTTCTACCTTGTCACCCTCAACTTGGTTCAGGGGGGCTCCTTCCTCAAACAAGAAGCCGGAGAGATCTTGAAGGCACTAGGAAGCAGCACTACGGTTTTGCTACAAGTCGGTGGAAAGGCGATGCATGAACTCGACTGACCTAGCCGCCGCCTTGTGCGACTCTGTACAAGGCGTCATCCGTTCTGCTCCACCCCGTGCCGGTACCTGATAGCACCCGCACTGCTACTCTGAGAGTAGCCGGCGACTCTCTCGGCCACGTAATTCAAACGACGTTGAGGGCTCGATGAACAGAAAATCCGTCTTGTACACTCGAGTCAACTACCTTCATGCAATTTTCAGGGACAAATTCGAAGCCTCTTTGAGCGAGAATGAGCCACAGCCCCTAGCAGCAAAAGGTGAGTCTCACCAGCCAAGACTCGCGAAGCTGACGGACAGCAAAGATGATGCTTCAAATTTCAAGTCTGTCGAGCGGGATGGATGGACTTACGGTATCAAGGGACCCCATGTCAAATCCGACACCACGGCTACGTGAGGCGCCCGCTTCACCCGGGGTCGTACAAGCCGTCCTCTTCTTGAAGGGAGTCTGTGAGTACAATCACGCCAGCCCGCTACAACACAGCGCGCCACCATTCTTCTGACTTGTACAGAGGACAGTCTTTGGCTCAGCCGCTGCCGTACCGACCTCCGAGTTCAATGACGCAAGATAATCATGGGTCATCCCAGGAACAGCCTATTCAACCGTTCAACCGTCGCAGCCAAACGATCCGACATCAACAGCCTACCGGTCTCCCATGCCATACTGGAAACAGCCTTCAGCTCAGCCGTTGCAGTCCCGTGATTCGGCATATTGGCCTACCCGTCTTTCCCGTCATACTGGGGAAAGCCTTCGGCTCAGCCCTCCCCGCCGACCAATCCCTTGGCGTCCAATCCCCCGGCGTCCGATCCCGTCCTCCGGATCTCCCTCTTGGTTCCGAGCTTTGTCGGGATCGAACAAGACTTCAAGCTCTAACAAGCATCAAGGGAGGAGTTGTGACACCGTCATGGACCACGCCACACCACAAATCGCCACTCGACGAAATCAACGAGATTCGTCGAAATGCCGCCGACTCGCTCTGGGTACTTAAGGTAACTCGTAGACGTATCTTGCCCTTAACCGCTATTATGTAGTCTCGCCTTGACTCGTATGCAACCTTGCCAGCCATGTTAGACCACCCTTCCCCTGTATCCCATGACAAGTTGACGATTCCGCATGTTGGATACCGGTGTGAAGTTATATCATTGAAACGAGAGCTATCCATGCGCGGCACTAGGCCCTGCTGCTTCCGGGGAGTTGCTTCATATATTGAATCATCCATACCCCACAATCTCATCCTTCGGTAGATTGCCATACTCCGTTGGTGGAGGACCATATTGAAGCACCTGGATGATGAATTCGAGACAAAGGACGATGGTCTCGTACATCGCCTTGCTCAAAGCCAGCGTCAACACGTTCTGTATATGACTATCCGTGAACGTGTTTCCACAATCGCAACGCGAACAAGGGGTGAACAACAGGCAGTATATATGTCCTTCATCTGATTTCGTGATAACACTAGATATCCCGCTCGGAACGGGACATCTCGCATCATTGATTCTGCCACTTGCCACCCAGATCATGCGCGGATCCCACGTGTCAGTTTTGAGGTGCCTACTGATTTGATTACACAACGATCACTCACACTCTTTTACCTAGTAGGGTGAAGCCCACCGTCAGCGAGTGAGGACACTTATGTTCAGTGACCGAGAAGTGCTGACCACCGAAATGCACAGTGGTCGCTGACACGACCTATTATGACCTGTTGGAGGTCTCAGTGGATGCGGATGAGGTGGAGATAAAGAGGGCGTACAAGCGGAAGGTTCGTCTGGTCCATCTTGATTCGGGCGATTGACTTACCTCGGAATGAAATGTCAGGCTATGCAGCACCATCCGGTAAGATCGGAACCGATGTGGTCCGACGAGGGAGCTGATGGTAACGCCTTCCGCTTCGCTTGAACAGGACAAGGTGAGCGTCCAAGTTGTATCATGTATATCCCAAGCTAACGCCTTCAGAACCCTGACGATCCTCTCGCGCACGAGACTTTCCAGAGGATCGGCCAAGCGTCCGTCTTACCGCTTCTTCAGCCTATCATACTCATCGATCCTCTGAACCAGCTACGAAACCCTCTCTAATCCGAATGACGTCTGTTCTCCTCGTGCATTCCCCTATCTCTTCTGATCAATACTTAGCGAGCGGTATACGATGAATATGGCCCCACCGGACCCGCACGATGGCATGGTGGATTCGACGGGGACATGGACGACCTCTTCGCGTCCATGTTTGGCGGCTCCGGTTTCGACGGGATGGACGGGATGGGCGGAGCTAGTTTCTCATTCGACTCGGCTGGACCGGGACCATCTCGACCCAAGCCCAGACGAGGGAAGGATACGACTGTGCCGTATGAGATTAGTCTGGAGGAGGCGTATAAGGGGAAGAGAGTGGTGATGATGCTTGAGCGGGATCGGATATGTTCGGCTTGCAAAGGGTGGGTCTGGACTCTCTCTTGCCTAGAATGATGGCTGGAATGATGGGGGTGAGATAGATCTGGTGGGAGACATGGGAGGAAGCCGAGCACTTGTGCGCATTGCACGGGGAAGAGATCGGTCATCGAGGACCGTCATGTGCGTCCGCTCCTTGGCAGCTAAAATGTCGCTGATGAGGCCAGCTTGGACCGGGTCTGGTGGGCAAGATGCGGGTGACTTGTCCGGAATGCAATGGAGAGGGAGTGAAATTACGGGATAAGGAGCGGTATGTATTGCATCTTGTAGTGCGTGGGTAGCGGAATGATCGGGTGCAGGTGTAAGAAGTGTAGAGGAAAGAAGGTCGTCACGGAGAAGAAGCGGGTCGAGTTCCGGGTAGAGCCCGGTACAGAGGACGGTGAGCGGATAGCCTTGCGCGGAGAGGCGGATCAGGCGGTACGTCTAATCATCCTAGACCCGCGTGCCTTTCATTGACGCTATATAGCCCGACATACCTCCCGGCGATGTGATCCTCCATATCCGGTATAAAGATCACGCCATCTTTGGACCCCATTTCACGGACCCCGCCAACCTGATGACAACAACCACGATCCGATTATCCGAAGCCCTCCTTGGCTTCAATCGTATTCTGTTCACCCACCTTGATGGCCGAGGTATCCGCGTTGACTCGAAGCGGGGCGAGCGGATCATCCAGCCTGGAAGCCAATGTGTGATCAAGGGAGAAGGGATGCCGAAGAGGGGAAAGAATGGGGAGAAGGGCGATCTATGGGTCATATTTGAGATTGAAATGCCTAGCGCGAGCTGGGCGGCGAGGCAGGATCCGAACGTCAGTGAACATCACAGGAAAATGTCGTCTGGGCTGATGCACACATTCTAGCGACCGAGCGTGGACCTCCCTCCACCTCTGCCGGATATGGACCCGCTGCCAGACGTGGTGGACGTGCGATATCTATTCCACTTCGATAAGGGATCATGAACCACACTCTACATCGCCTCTCAACATCCACTTGTACAAAATCTCTAGTCATAACTTGCATGCATAGTCTATCCAGTCGAATGAACCCTTGTCGCCCCCTTTCCGCGCTTCTTGCCTCTTCCAGCTTCCTGACTCGCATCCGCCTTTCTCTTCTTCCCCATTTGACCTCCCCCTTGTCGATCCTGCGCAACGCCCGCATCCTCCTCGACTATCTCAATCCCCTTCGTCGCCTCATCATCCACCTTGGTAGCCCCATTGTCGACCTCCTCAGCATCCTCCCCCTTTCTATTTCCTCGGGTCCGCCGCCGCGTCGCCAGGACATACTGACAAGCGACCCCCCATCCCGCCTCCAATCCCAGTGGTTTCGTGGAAAGCGTGATCTCCAGATACGGATTATGCGTCATCTTCGGCCTGCGAGGCAACCTCTGTCAGTCGCGGTCCTCTTGTATACATGTTGACGACGACCACGGACTTTGTCTTCCCCTCCAACACCCTCGTCAGATCCCCCCCATCATCACTACTTCTCGCGGTGGTAGGAACCGGTGAAAGACCGCTCTCGGTATACTGCCATATCCCGGTCGCCCTGTTCTTCCCCTTCCCACTCTTAGAGGCCTCGAGTTGTGAGATATATCGCCGCTTGGTGATCTCGACGACGGAGATGAGCTTGGGCGTAGTCAAGAGACAGGGGGTCAAGGTCGAGCTTGATGCTTTCGAGGGGGTATCTGCGGAAGTGGCGGAAGGAGATGGAGGATAGGTGTGAAGTATGAGTGGTCGACCTGGATTGGTCTGATGAGGGGTGAGAAGTCGCCTGTATTGGGAGGGAGAACGGACCTGAAGGAAGGAGAGGGCGAAGCGGACGTAGGATGCGATTGAGCCGGCGGAAGTGATTCGCATGCGGTGAGCATCGCTCGGCTTCGACGAGGCCAAATCCGGCTTCTCGTCAGTTGTGACTGCCATGACCGCGTGCGATGCAGGCAGACGGCGTGACAGAGGGGGATGTCGAAACAGAATATCAGGGACATAGAGGTCCTCCACATTGTGAAATAGGCCCGCCACCTTCAGGATGTTGCGAGTCCACGCCTACATAAGATAGCTTGTTCGCCGCGTGCTCATCCGCCCAGCGTCCGAAATATTGCTCGCTTCTCCAAAGAAGGTGTTTCTAGCGCCTCAAAACCTCTCGATTGATCTAGACCATGTCCGTCGACCAGATCAACCCTGGTCAAGCAGTTTATGCGCAGGACGAGGTAGGTCCAGCCGTTGATGGTGCCGCCGAAGCTGATGCGTTGGTCAGAATGGACGGCCTTTCATCATTGTCCGGTATGTCCTGCTCGGTATCAGACTTGATTGAGCTGACACAGCGGGGAACAGAGAGCAGGGAAAGAAGGTTCGGACACATGGTCTAGAGGCAATACGGGTACGTCCAAACGCTTTATCGCTGTCAAGTACTCCAGCTGATGTCGAGACCAGAGTCATATCCTTGCAGCTCGAGCGGGTGAGCCGGGCTTCTTCGTGTCTCGCAGCAGGGCCATGCTAAAGGGGTTGAATCGGGCCTGGCTGATCAGTCACCAACATCATCAAATCTTCCCTCGGTCCTCGAGGTATGCCATCAATCCTTTTTACACGCAAGTCTCGCCTGATGCGCAATATCTAGGTCTCGATAAAATCCTGATCTCTCCAGACGGCGACATCCAGGTCACCAATGATGGCGCTACCATCCTAGGACAGATGGAGGTGGAACATCAGATCGCGAAGCTACTCGTTGAGGTGTGCTCGTCGCCCCAGAACGAAGCGGCATAAGCTAAGGTGAGATAGGTGTCGAAATCACAGGATGATGAGGTTGGAGATGGAACGACCGGAGTTGTTGGTGAGTCGCAGTCTGGATTGCTGGATATCTAGCTCCCTTGTCCATCGCTTGCACTGACTGAGCTGTCGCAGTGCTTGCCGGTGCCCTGCTTTCATCCGCACTCTCTTTACTGGACCGAGGAATACACCCGATCCGGATCGCGGACGGCTACGAGAAAGCATGCGAGGTAGCGATCCAAGAGCTGGATAGGGTAGCAGATAGGGTCAGTAGTCATTCTCTGCTACCCCAGCACTCATGCTGCGTTCGGGAGCACGGCTGATGTCGATCTAGATTGAGTTCAGCAAGGACGATGTGAGTAATCTACTCAAGACGGCCAAAACGAGTCTCGGAAGCAAGATGTGCGTGTCTCATTCTCGCCAAGGCTGCATGCTGATTTTAATACAGTGTCTCTATCGCCCACGATAAGTTTGCAAATATCGCCGTCGACGCAGTTCTCTCCGTTGCCGACCTCACTCGCCGGGATGTCGACTTTGAGCTTATCAAGGTGGACGGCAAAGTCGGTGGTTCCCTCGAGGACACTTCGCTCGTCAAGGGTGTCGTGGTCGACAAGGACATGTCACATCCTCAGATGCCTACCGTGGTGCGAGATGCTAAGCTCGCCATTCTCACCTGCCCCTTTGAGCCGCCTCGACCAAAGACGAAACACAAGCTGGATATCGAGAGCGTCGAGGAGTACAAGAAGTTGAGGGAGTACGAGAAGGAGAAGTTCCTGGATATGATCAAGATGTACGTCTCACCATCGAGTCCGGCTGATCGGTTAGGGTGAAGAATACTGGAGCAAACTTGGTCATCTGCCAGTGGGGGTTCGACGACGAGGCAAATCACCTCCTTATGCAAAACGACCTGCCTGCCGTCCGATGGGTCGGAGGACCAGAGATCGAGGTGAATCGGGCCTGCATTTGACCGAGGTCAGGCTGATGGCATTGTAGCTGATTGCTATCGCGACCAATGGCCGAATAGTGCCACGCTTCGAGGATCTCACAGCGGACAAGCTTGGTCGCGCTGGTCTCGTGAGGGAGATAACATTCGGGACGACAAAAGAGAAGATGCTGGTCATCGAAGAGTGTGCAAACACTCGTGCTGTAACGATCTTTGTGCGAGGAAGCAATAAAATGGTCAGCATCGCCGTCCCGTCTTGACCATATCTGCGTTTCCGAGCGGACATTCACCGGCTGACGGAATCCAGATCATCGACGAGGCGAAACGTGCACTGCACGATGCCCTGTGCGTGGTCCGAAATCTGGTCAAGGATAATCGAGTCGTGTATGGGGGAGGAGCAGCGGAAATCTGCGCGTCCGTCGCGGTGGCCAAGAAAGCCGATGAGGTAAGAGGGATCAGGTCAAATCAACGCGCGAATTGCTAACTTTAACCCTCAGATTCCTACAATAGAGCAATACGCCATGAGAGCCTTCGCTGTTGCTCTCGATGCGATTCCTCTCGCTCTCGCCGAGAACTCAGGCCTGTCACCAATAGACACGCTGGCAGACGTGAAGAGCCGGCAGGTGACCGAGGGGAATCCGCGGTTAGGCATTGACTGCATGGGGCGTGGTGAAAATGGTGCGTATGGGCTGATTTCCTCCAGACCTTTGCTGAAATAAGATGGTATAGACATGAAGGCACAACATGTATATGACCCGTTGATAGCCAAGCGACAACAATTCCTGCTTGCTACACAGGTGGTGCGGATGATCCTGCGGGTGGACGACGTGATAGGTGAGCTGTACCTCCCAGTGTGCACGGATTTCAGCAGGAATACTCTGCTGGGAAGCATGAGCTGACAGTCGAGGATAGATGCATCGGCCTTCAAAGACGAGGCCTGAGCAGTCAATCATGCATATCTATACCCGTGCTTCTTCACTGCTAGTTTCTCTACTCCGAATACCCCCGAAATGTTCGGACGGCTTGTCCGGCCCGGATTCTATTAACCGCATCTTCCACGGACCAGAGTCGCGTTAAAGGAGCTCCGTCTTTGCGCTCAACCGTCAAATTCCCTCTCATCCCCGCTGAATGGCTTCTTGTTGTACTCAGCTCTTGACAAGCACATGTCACTAGCGTTGTGTTGACTTTTCGCCTAAAGCACGACCATCTGCCCTTTTTCGCTACTTTCACCTGCCGAGGCTTGCCAAAGTCAACCGTCTTCTTTCGAAATTCGAGCTCATCCCGACCCATTGCCAACTCGACTCGTACACATCACAAAAGCTCTTTCACCATGTCCGCTCCTGGTTCCACCGAATTGGAACCCCCTTCCACCGACCTCATCACCCTGACCCGACATATCCTTTCGCAACAGCATGAGCTAGGCGAGCGAGCTTCGGGGGATCTCACCATGCTACTCATTGGCATCCAGGTGAGCTTGATCAATCTCAGATGAGACGGCGGAGATTGACTGGTATGCTTTTGCCCCGGATCACATCTACCATTCCACCTTGTTCTGGTTCTCCTCCCCCTCTCCGCAATGTTCATTCGCCTACCCTACCCCTCACACGACTCGCTCCGCTCGCAGGTTACATCCAAATACATCGCCTCCAACGTCCGTAAGGCCCGACTGATCAACCTCGTCGGTCTCGCCGGCGCCGCCAACAAATCCGGCGAGGACCAGAAGAAACTCGACGTGCTCTCCAACGATATCATGGTCAATGCGCTTCGAGCTTCGGGGAAGTGTAGCGTTATGGTCAGTGAGGAGGTGGATGAGGCTATCATCGTGGGTGGAGGGACTGGCACTTAGTGAGTCGACGCGTCCCAGATGATTTGAGTGGGAGCTTCGGGGGGCTGATGGATGGGGTTTGCAGTTGCGTGGTGTTTGACCCGCTGGATGGGTCGAGTAACATCGATGCTGGTGTGAATGTGGGTACGATCTTCGGTGTGTATAAGATCGTGAGTGGCCCGACTGGTGGAGAGGGAGAAATGCTGATGAGGTGTGGCGAAATAGAAGGACGGATCGACGGGCTCGGTGGATGATGTGCTTCGTCCGGGGAAGGAGATGGTCGCGGCTGGCTACACCATGTGCGTTCAGTTTTCCCTGGGGCTATGAAAGCTACTCTGAGGTCATCAAACTAACATGTGGATCCAGGTATGGCTCTTCGTGCAATTTGGTTCTTTCTACCGGGCAAGGCGTACATGGCTTCACGCTGGACGAGGTGAGGCGATCGCCCACTCACGCTGAAAGCCATCATACTGAAGCTTGTCTTGTCTCGCTAGGCCCTCGGCGAGTTCATCCTCACTCACCCCGACATCACCATCCCCAAACGCGGCAAGATCTACTCCTTCAACGAGGGGAACAGCATGCACTTCTACCCACCCTCCCTGTCATACCTGGAATCGATCAAGTACCCGAAGAATGGCAAGCCTTACTCGGCGAGATACATCGGGTCTATGGTCGCGGATGTGCATCGGACGTTGCTGTATGGCGGGATCTTCGGGTATCCCGATGACAAGAAGAGCAAGGACGGTGGGTTGTATGGATGAGTCGAATGAGCCAGACTGATGTGGTGGCAGGCAAGTTGAGGATGCTGTATGAGGCTTTCCCAATGGCTTATCTGACCGAGCACGCAAGTGTCTGCCTTTTGAGGTGATTGGTCAGCTGATGGGTATCACAGGCGGGCGGTCTAGCGACCACCGGTACTCGGCGCATTTTGGACGTTCAGCCTAAATCCATACATGGTCGCTGTCCCGTCTTCCTGGGTAGTAAAGAGGATGTGGAGGACTTGATGAAGTGCTATACGGCGTATGATGGCGAGAAGCGGTGGTAGTGTCCCTTGGCTATGCATACTGAGACCCAGACTACCTTTTGCCTTTTGGTTTTGAGCTATGCATTGGGAAAACGCTGAGTTTTGGAAGGAACTCGCCGGAAAACCATCCGTCGATCACTTGAGATGGCGTCCAGCAAAATTCCTTTATGCGGCCATCCGACGGTCCATATCTATAATGTTGACGTTTTCTTGAATCGCATTACCCGATGGGAAAGTCTGATCTGGGACTTGGCGTGTGGGTCCGACGCGGGTGTAATGAGATCCGATGTCTTTGGGTGGCCGGCTGATGAAGGCTTGTCCTGACGATCTTTTTCAGCTTTGACAATCATCTAGGTAGATCCAGCGACTCCGGCTTTCATGCAAGGCCCTCAAAACAGCTCCAGCACAGGCTATCAAGCGACGGAACATCGCCATCAAGTACGAAGCCGGTACCACAAGATTCGGAATACATCATGATCCCTCGGTCGGCCTCTGCGGTATTCGCCATGTCCATACTCGCCAGCATCCCCTCCCTCGCACAAATCGTCGTCACAGCATCCCTTACCACCACAGCTGGCGCCTCCAAGATGACCTCCCCTACACTCAAACTCGCTCGCTCATGGTCCGGGACCGACTTCCTCACAAATTTCGGTACGAACCCCCCATCATCCGCTGATGCAATCTGACGGGTCGATAGACTTCTTCACCGACGCCGACCCGACTGGCGGATATGTCAAGTAGGTTGCCGAACTCAGAGTAGAAGAAAGCGAGCTGAAGTGACCAGCTACGTTTCGCAACCCGATGCGACAAACCTCGGCCTCGTCTCGGTCATGTCGGATAACTCATTCTGATGCGTACGGACGCGGAGACTCAGGCGAGTGGACGGGGACGGAACAGTGTTCGCATCAGCAGTAAGGAGAAGATTGCCGATGTACGTGTCTCGTCCCGTGATCTGAGAGCAGCGCTGATGGGAATAGGGGGTGTACATTGTCGATATCAATCACATGCCTGTCGGATGTGGCACCGTGAGTCCACCAAGGAAGTGAACCAGGAGCACTCGTTGACGGTCGTGCAGTGGCCAGCGTTTTGGACGACCACAGATTCCGGCTGGCCCGTAGGCGGTGAGATCGACATCATCGAAGGCGCCAATGCGCTCCCCACAGAATCCGCGGCGGCATGGAACGCCACCGTCTCAGCAGGCATGACCACTCCTCTCGCCGGCTACCCACTAGTTCAGGACGTCGCGTCCCTGCATACTTCCAGTGCATGTCAGTTGCCGGGTGATACGTACATGACGGGTACGATCGGATCGACTACGTGCGATGCGTACATCAGTGGGAATACAGGTTGTGGAGTCGAGTTGGGAGGGAACACGACGTATGGGGTGGATAGCTTCGGGAGTGGGGTGAATGAGAATGGAGGTGGATACTATGCGATGTGGCGGGATCTTGAGAGGTGAGTGGGCTTTCACCTGGGGAGCGAGATTGGTAGAGCTGATGGGGAACAGGTCGGGAGGGGTGTACGTGTACTATTGGCCGAGAGGAGCTCCCAATATCCCGGACGACGTGAAGGTGAGCAGAAATCAACATGTGGTTGAAATTTTGACCCCAAGCAGAACGCCAATACCAGCACGACCAACGGCCTCAATTGGGGTCAACCCGGTGCCAACCTGTCCGTCCCCAGCTGCCGATCCGACTTCAACAACCACGTCATCGTCTTCGACCTCACCTTCTGCGGCGACTAGTGAGTGGCCGCCAACTTTTCCTTGGCCCATCTCCTTACGGTTTATGGATATAGCGTCGGGGCGCCGCTGACCTTCGCAGTGCCGGCGGGACCTACACCCAATCCGGCTGTCCCATGACTTGCTCCTCCTTCGTCCAATCCACCCCTAGCGCATTCGCCGAGGCATACTGGTCCATCAATTCACTCCGAGTCTACACAGCCTCCGGAAAACCAGCGGTCAGCAAACATTTCTCAACAGGCGCGATCATCGGGATCGTCGTTGGTCTGGCGGGCGCGTTCATACTCGTCGGTCTCCTGTTTTGGCGATACCGCACTCGTCGAGCTGCCAGGTGAGCGCTTGCATTCCGGTCTTGGAACGATGAGCGAGCTGATGGGGGAACAGGAGAAGGGCAGCAGCGGAAACGGGCGAATTCGAGCAAGAAGAAGCCCCCGAGAACACCGGCTGGGCGGGAATGGGCTCCAATTCCAACTCCAACTCCGACCTCGTGGACACCCTCGCCGTCCCAGCTTCATCAGGCAAGAAAGCCTCCTTCTCCACCAACGCTTCTTCCCATCAGTCATTCGTCACCGCCCCCTCCCCACGCGGATCCATCGCCATCATCCCAAGCAATAAATCGTCATTCAGCATGCCACCGCCTACTTCGTCTACCCGCGCCTCTTTCGCCGCGCTCGCACCTCCCGCGAACGTCCCATTCGCCATCCAACCCGTAACTGAGACTGAGCCGGCCCCTGAAGTCGGCAGCGGGAGGAGGGGGAGTACTGTGAATGATAAGAAGACATCGGTGTTGATCGCCACGAATAAGCCGAGGACGGGACGGACGGTGTTGAAAGCGGGTCAAACGGCGAGGCATTATCTGGATGGGGAGACTAGGGCGGGGGCGTATCATGAGGAAGCGGAAGGTGGGGTGCAGGCGAGGAAGCAGAGCGTGGTTGCGTCGACCAGCTGGGTCGGATAGGCGGGTTCAATCACGCAGAGAGCAAGGACGACGAGGGGGAGTCGCTTGGCGGATGAGGTCTGCAATCACCATCTCAGGATTCTGCGCTTTCTCGAGGGACAATGGACTTCATTCAGTATCGCATCCTAGACTGTTTTCCTTCTCATCTACAAATCATCCATGTCGTTGTCCTCATCTCCTTCCTGGATCATCTGAGCGATCTCCCTATCCCTCTCCCTCGCATCCGCAGCCGAGTCAAGCTCTAGACACAACAGTCAATTCTGTTGCCAAGTCCCACGTTGCACTCACCTTTGCGATGTGCGCCAGGCGGATACCGCATCGCCCTGACCGTCTCATTGTACATTTGTGTACAATGCTGGACCCGCTTATGAAACTGATTCTGCGGCTCGTCCGTCTCGTACATATCCCGTGCCACCCGACTCTGCATGTACCCTCCCGCATGGTCGATACTAGCGTCGATAACCCCATCCTTGATCGCTTTGGCAACGATGTACTCCGTGTCCTCCTCGGAATCGAGGTGGAGCTTGATGCTGACGTCGGCGAGCGAGATACGGGAGTAAGCCAGGGTGATGGTCCGAAGAGCGGCTTTGATGACGAAATGTCGGAGTCGGAGGATGAGGAAGTGGGTGTTATCGGCGGAAAAGGTGGATTCGTGGGCGGAACACGCTGTTTGGAAGGCTGTGACGTCGCCCACTCGAACAGCTGAACAGACTCCTCAGCGCATTGAGTGGAGAGCGACGGGCAGAACTCACCCTGTACGATCTGGAAGTATGGGACGAGCGCTTGTCGAAGCACTGGACGGCGGAACATCGCTCGATCCGGGATCACACCGGTGAGAAGCACCACGATGATATAGTATTTGTGAATCTGTTCAAATCAGACTCCATCTTCACTAGTGTGCCAGGGCAACGTACGATCTGCACGAACCCCGGCGCGAGCTCATCTTTCGGTGCCCGTCGGATCGCGCCCTGCAGATATGTCCTGGCCTGAGCATAGTTCAGCTGTACCGCCCGCAGTCGCCCTGCATAGAAAAGCCATCGGACGGATTGCGCTTGGTTCACTGAGCCTTGGAACGAAGACTTGGCGATGAGCTTGTCGGCTTGGTCGTATTGATGTCGAGCGAGGTAGGAGCGGAGGAGGAGGTTGATGCTTGTGACCTAGCCCGTCAAGTCAGCCTGTAGTACGTTCACAATGTAAGAAAACTTGGCGTCCCTCGAGCGTCTCATCCTTGCGAAGAGAAGCGGTCTGACGGGTAGCCAGCAGCATCCTGCTCCGGATCAGCGCGTCAGCACGGCCTATCGGAGTTATCACAGACTCACGGTTGAAGCTCCGAAAGCCTTCCTTGCAGCTCATACGCCCTCGCCAAGTAGAAGTACACCTTCGCAGCAAGCTGATCCATACTCCGTCGTCCGTACGTCCCAACCATCTCGGCCGTCTCCATCGCGAACTCCCCAGCCTGGGTCCATTCCCATATCAGCTTTGGCCGATCTCCTTCGCCGGGGAAGATGACATACCTCCTGGACCTTCCCGGCATCCAGGTTGGCGAGGATGAGCAGGAGTCGTAGGTAGACGATACATTCAGGCAGGAGATCCTGGTCGATCGGATCGATTGGCGGGGTGGATTTCTTGCTCGAGGGAGTTGCAGCGGGATCGGGAGTTGGGATTGGGTCAACATCCATCTCCGAAGCCGCTGCATCGGGTAGGGATTGGAAAATGTTGGACGCAATGAGTATCTGGCCCGTCTTGGCTGAAAAAAACACCGTTCTATCAGCGGTATACTTGGAGGAAGGGGTGTAACCGACAGCCTTTTGGGAAAGCTTGATCTAGGACCTTCTTGATCGCCGATTTGGTCAACTTCTTTCGCAGGGTTGTGAGTGTGCGTAGGACACGGATGATGAAGCGGGATTCGATGTTGGTGACACCCTTCCCGATGAGGGTGAGGTTATTGAGGATCACTTGGGAATGTCATGATCAGCGATTCATCAATGAGAGGAGGTGAAGGAACGGACCATCTTTGACGGTGAGGACCGGCTCGACTGGTTTCTCGGCCTCGCCATCCGGTTTCTTTTCGTCTCCGTTCACCTTGATGTCCTTCTCTGGCTCTTTGGCTGGTGGATCGGACATGTTGGATAGGGATGCACCGGTAGAAGATGGAAGATTAGAGATTTGACCAGTGGAAAAGAACAAGCGACGCGCAAGCTGGAGAGCGAAAATGTGGCACCGTTTCAGTCCAAATTGATGCCTCGATATCAAGTAGTCATGTCTGATCCATGTTGAACTTCACTGTGCAATGCTCTCCCTCAAGCCCTCGCAGCGAAACCTCCGGGCCCACACTCCAGTCATTCGCCTGACGTGCTCAAAGCTCCCCCTTTATTTTCGCCCCTGTCTTCTCCTCCATCATCTGCACAAACGCATCCACACCCTCAGCCGCCTGTCCAGCCGCATCCTTGGCCGCACCGGTCGCCTGCCCGGCAGCGCTCTTGGCCGACTCCACCGCTTCACCGGCATAATCTTGTGCGGCGTCCACGGCATCACCCGCCATGTCCTGCGCGGCACCGTATGCTTCCCCGATCTTCTGAGCGGCGAAAGAAGACAGGATGTTTCCCTTGATCTTCAGCTCGTCAAGCTTCTTCGGTGCAAGCGAGGGGGATGCAAGCAGGCCAGCGATCCTGCCAACGGTCAGCGGGCCTCGATGATGCACAATGGCCAGTGCCCACCTTCCTTGCTCCTTGGTGAGCCATGACTCGCTCTTCTCCATCATCCGCTCCATCGCCTTGACGTAGTATTCGGCAGTCTCATTGGTCTTCGCATCTATCCCGGTCAGGGAGCTAAGTGCTTGTCTAGCCTTGTCAAGAACGGCTGGCCGATCCGGAAGGCCCGCGGCGAGGAAGTTCTGAGCGAGAGTGTCGAGGGTGAGGACCTTGCCAGCGGTGGCGGAAAGCAGACCGGTAACGGTTCGGTGTGTCCCACATTGCTCGTTCAGGAACTGGCTATGATCAGCAGGCTAGCCAAAACCCAGATCGTCTGGCATACATCGATGAACTGGTCCTCGGTCCTGCCGGTGCTGTACAGAATCGGCTCCTTCGAACCCTTGGGGAAGAATTTGATCGTCGGGAAGCTGCGGACGTCGTAGCGGGCGGCTATCGGCTTGTTGTCGGCTGCGTCCGCGTCCATCTGCGCGACGACACAATCGGACTCGGGCGCGAAAGCCTTGGCGACCTTCTCATAGGCGGGTTTCATGTTCTGGTTTCCGCGTCAGCAGGACCCCGAGTTTGATAACAGATGCCGCAAACCTTGCAGTGACCACACTGGCGTATTTTTGTCAGCACATCTCAGACGGTGTGGGAAGAGCTTACCCATGGAGCAGTAAAGGCAACGAGCACATTCTTGTCCCCGTCGACCACATCATCAAAGTTCTTCGCGTCAAGCTGGAGAGCCGCCGGCGGTGGCGGAGGCTTGATCTTGCTCTTGACGCCAGACTCCTTGGCAACACTGGCTCACAAAGAACCATCAGAGTGGATTCTTCGATGATAGAGACATACAAGTTCGCCAATGTATCGAGATCCCGTCCGCCTTGGTAATCAACAGGTTCGACCGATCCAGCGGGGAACCACTTCAGCGCTGCTCCCGTCAGCTTCGGGTCACGTACATGCCGAGAAACTGCTTACTTGGGAAGCCGGAAACACCAAAACGTTGTCCGAGCTCACGGCCGACACCATCGGCGTCGGTCTTGGCAATCACCACTTTATCCTGGAAGCAGGCTCAGCGCCTAGGGATGGATTGACATGTGGGGAACGGACGGATGGGAATGAGTCGGCGAGTTGCTCGTATACGGGTGCGACTGGAATCGATCAGTATGGAAGTAGGGGGGCAGTAAGATGCCATACGGCTCTTGCAGTGTCCACACCATCTTTGCTGATTCAGCAATCTCCTCCGTTACTTTGGCTAGGCTTACGGTGCGAAGCTGAAAGGACATATCAGCTTCTGAACAGTATACATGACGGTGATGACGTACAACTCGACCAAAGCAGGTTTACTCCCTCCAACGATCTGCATGCTTGGTAAGCTCTTTGCACCACAACCAGGGACAACAATGAGCACCTTGTCGAAATTGTCGGCATCAAGATCGATGACGCTACTCGCGACGACAAGGGAGAGGAATGCTAGGAGAGCTGATGAGAATGACAAGGAGAACTTCATGATGGGTGAAAAATCCTTTGAACGATTGACAAAAGGTGTAGGGAAGAGAGAGATTTCGGAGAAGAAAGTTGGCTGGGGAAAGCTCCACGTCATTTCGACGGCCGTGGGTGAAAAGGATCTCCGTAGCTGTGCGATTTTCATCAACAGATTTCGACTTCCTCTTTCTCAAAGTCCCTCACAGATGCCCTTTTCAGCGAATGTGTCTAGCCAAAGACTCGGCCGATGGGCCGCGTTGATCTGATGCGATTAGGGAAGCTGATCGGCGAGTTGACATCCTTTCAAGACCCGAACCGTCCCGTGTCGTCATGCTTCTCTCACTCTGCCGATTTGTCTGGTTTCCACGAGAAGCTAAACCCCATCAACCACCATGTCCATCTCGCTGATCTCATCCGTCGATCTCTGACCACCCACCTGCTGATCACTATCGTAAGCTGATCCATGCCAGCACCCATTCGAACTGTTGGACTCCACTACCACCTCCTCTACCCGCTGATCTCCTTCATCCTCCTCGCCATACCCTCCTTCACGACCGCCGACAGTATCTGGTACCTCAGCACCAGCACTTCCACAGAGATCGTGCGTCCTCCCTCTCCCCACATGACTAGACTAATGACAGGAAGGTACGCTTCGCTGCCCAAGACTAGTACGTCCCCCCTCCGAGCGCGCTGATCGTCGGCTAGCTGCGGCTACAACGTCTCCAACGCCATCATCACTCACAAGCTAGGCTGCATCTACAGGGGTAACTCATACCAAATCCCAGATGACTACTTCGGGTTCCCCATCCCGGCTGACGTATCGAATAACCTTTCCCGAGTAGCCGTAACTTCGGTAGTCGGTCCGTCATACCTACCCCCTCATCCCTCCACTGATCAGCTTAGCGTTCGCACTGGTAACTGCCGGAGCGGTCCATCACGCCTACACTATCAAATACTCCTTCCGCGTGACCCCGGAACCGGGAGTGAATGAACTCTACTCCTTCGTCCAAATCCACTTCATCTCCGTCATCGTCATCTTCCTGTAAGTCCCGCCCATTTACCTCATCAAGCTGTCTGTCCTCCTTGACTCGCTTTTTGGGTCACGCAGTGCTGATTCGCCAGATTCACATGGATCGCATTCATCGCCCAAGCGACCGTGATAGGGCACGCGACGTCCCAATCGGGCGATTCGAGTACCGAGAATGGTGTAGCCATCACTTGGGGTCAGAGTCCGTGGTTGGTCCTAGCTGCGGCGATCGTAAATATAGGCTGGGGGATTGAGGCGGTCAGGTGGAGGGCGGCTTTGGTCAAGTAATTGCGAAAATGGAAAGGACGGGGCGATTACTGGGAAAAAAAGAATGAGGGATGATGGTGCGAGGTGGACGCAGATGGGCTGCTCGATATCGTAGTCTTGGGCGCGCCAATTTTCCTGGGGCGAAGAAGTAGCAGGTGGACGCGTGCGTGTATTGCGTTAGACATGAATGGCATTGATGGCTGATGATCAGCATCTTCTCGATGTAGTTCAAAGCTCTTCGGAATGCACCGCGCATCGACTTTGGTGTACACACTACTGTCCATCGCAGACACCAGGAGCTATCACCTCCCTAGCAAGAACAGAGACAAAGAAACGTAGAATCCGATACAACATCCTCACTAATCCAGCCGACAACGATAACCAACCCAACTAACTCGCTCTCCGCTTCTGATCTCCTCACATGGCGTGCGCCTCTTCAACTTGCAGCGTCGCGATTCCATCCATAAGATCGCCGTCAAACATCTTCGGCACCGGCTTCCGTCGACCCCTCGCTTGGGGTTGAGGGCTCCTCGACAACTCTGCAGTCGGTGTGTCACTGAGCAAGACGGTCCCCTTCGAACTCCAGGATGTCTGTGAATCATCGCTTAATCCCATTCCCAGCCCTGCAGGAGATTCTGGTGGGAAATAGCTTGATGGTGTTTCCAGTCCTCTAATTCGAGTAGCGGAGGTGGGAGTGGTGGGTCCGGCACTCGATTCGCGGGAATGGACCGATCTGGCGGATAGGGGTGGGAAGTAGCTGTCCCTCATTGAGACGACAGGTGTAACTTGATTGGAGATACGTCGTAGGCCAGCCAGAGTCTTCCCGGCGACCCGGGAGAGGCGGCCAGTCGGAGTTACCGGGGAGCTGTCCGGGCCAGATGTCGAGGATGACATGGATGTTGATCGAGATGGACCGGCGGATGGATTGTAGGCGTAATTGTTGGGAGTAGGTCGAGGAGCGGTAGGGTGGAGGGTGAACCCAGTTGGGGTGTAGACATGGCTAGGAAAATGGCTGGGTCGAGGGCCTTCTGCGCCTGGAAACGTCGTAGCTGCGAATTCGTCAGCCTAATTCACGACGTATACTTCGAGGAAACGCACGAGTATAGACACCACTTGTGCTCCGCTTCGCATCCGCACCATTTCTGACCTTGTAAGGATCCCGATCGAAACCCCTAGACTTCCGTCCAAATCGTACTGTGTCCGTAGTGGGCGAGACGATAGGATTGGGACTCTCGATTTCGGATGAGGAGCCGGATGAGAGGCTAGGTGTGTCGTCGCTCGGCTGCACGAGAGGCTGGTCCACCGGAAGGAGGTAGAGTGATGAATTGCGCTCGGCCGGCATCGGCGGGGCAGTCGATCGAAGGCGGGAGCGAGGAGGGACGGCGGGTGAGGGCATGTCGGAAACGGGCTCCTCGTAAGTCTAAGGATTCGGTGATGTAAGCAAGGTAAGGAACATGGAGCACGAGGTCGATAATCAAGAGAAAGGAAGAAGGGGATCTGGAACTGGAGCGACGACGTAGTGGCCGTGGGTCCCGGTGGCAGTAATTACTGCGCCCGGCCCGATTACCGCTGACCGTCGATGACGAGTGGCGAGTCACCGACGACTCGCCACGAGTGCGGCGCTGTGGACTCGTGGGGATGTGAAGAGATGCGGGATAGAGAGTAATGAGATTATCGAAATGCCAGCTGGCTGCCATCCCAGCCATTCGATGCCGCTCCACCAATGATAGCACGGGAAAGGATGAGAAAGACAAAAAAACCCACCTTTGACCAGATCTCTGACCTCATCCCCAGCCCCTTCAATGCCTTCTCAAGCAGCTTGCTTTCCTCGCCTGGCATAGTCGACCCCAGAACGATTGCACTGGTCAATCGATTGCGCTCCTTTTGATCCCGTTGGACCCTTGCTTTAGTCGTGTGATGCGCCGAGACGAATAGTTCCTCCCAGATATCGATGTGAGCTTGAGTATCGAAGAAAGCGTATTGCGGGATATTGAAGCACGAGGCCGAGGCTGGCGGGTAACTGTGTCTGGCGGGAAAGGTGACGGAGGTATTGTATGGGGAATTACTCCCGTCCGCTGGTAGGTAGAGGGACGACTCTCGGGGAGCGACCTTCGGTGGGCTTGAGTATACGCTGCGAGGCCGAGGACGACGAGTACGAGTTTGGCGCCGTAATGTTGGGATTGGCGGTGTTGGCTGCGATTCGTTGGATTGAGTGAACACGGGACGACGGGAGAGGGTCATGTTTGATTTAGCCGGGTTTGGGAAGTTTGGGTTCGGCCACGTGCAGTGGCTGGTGCTCTGAACTATATGTCGCTCTCAATTCATGTATGACAGCCAAAAGTCGAGATGGGAATCTTCGTCGCATACATATACACGCGACTCATCGAGCGGCGTGTGCTCAATCGTACTAGCTGAACCCCCGACCCTCGATAACGCGGTGATTGCCCCAAGCAACCCAAAAACGGGGGTCGCGGACTTCATCATCGCCGCTAAATTCCTCCCACGCATTAACCGCACAAACAAGCTTTCGTGAAATCGGCTACGAAGCCTCAAAAAAACAAAGGGTGGTATACGTAAGTCAAAATTTCCTCGATCACTCAGGGAAATCTTGTTTTGGGGCGATGACAAACTTGACTGCTTGTTCCGTCGGAAATGGTCGTGATCGGCGAGTGGCGCAGGACCGGGCAAGACAACTGCCGCAGCACCGGAATCTCCGGGTTGTCGTTTCGAATAGCATCCCAGGTTGCCTTTGCGGATTCTGATAACGGCCTTCAGTGAACGAGTTGTACTGTGTGAAGTTC
>JAABUH010000376.1_pt1 | contig 67178 bp, 60 predicted proteins | sample 5559121 | NCBI WGS metagenome assembly JAABUH01 (sample SAMN10711871, study PRJNA513364) | rock metagenome | isolation source: Antarctica rocks | place: Antarctica: Victoria Land, Battleship Promontory nord | collected 2015-12-28 | reverse complement strand
TTCTGCTCGATTCATGTATATAAAAGTCGAGCTCTCGTTCTTTTCTTTCGCTCTTGATCTTTCATTTTATACATTATCTGATGTATTGTCTTGTATCTAGATTCTATCAAAGTAATAATAATAATATTAATCTTTTATATTGATAGTATCTTTAGTTTAACTCAGTCTCTAACATTATGAAAGATTTACACTTTCTGCAACATTTTCATACATTAAATCTCATCTAATTATTCTTTCGCTCAAATGAAGTCATTTCACAATCTTTTGATTGATGATGAGCGTGCTGTTGAACAGTTCGCTCAAAGTGTGATCAAAAATTCAGTCAAGATCTTTCGCGTAATGCAAAAGCTTCAAAATCAAGTTCAACAACATGATGTTATCATTTCATCTGTTACGATCCTAGCTACGCACCTTCGTTGATAGCTATGTTGGTGGCTATGTTGATGGCTATGTTGATGGCTATCCTGAGAGCTATCGCCGATCGCTCGCCGCTAGGGCATAGGCTTGTTCCGAAGCCAACCCTATTCAGGGTTAGCTTATGTTCTCCTGAGTCATATAGATAGTCGGCCCTTCCCTTCTAGATACTTTCCTTCCTTAGCATTTATATACTCGTTACATTACACCCATATGACTCGCTCTATGCTGGCCCCTAACATTATATAAATGCTCCTTCGTTACAGGCGAAGTGAAATAATCTGCATCGATCCCTTCGAATGCTTCTGCTAGTAGTTCTTCAACCCTCTATCGACTTTGGTCTAGCGGCTTGCGTCCGTGCAGCAGCACTCACCTTCCTTCCCTCGTGAGCTGATTCAGCGAGGATAAACAAAAGATTCGGACTCGTGCGCTGATCAGCGAGTATAAACAAACGATTGGAACCATCCGACTAGGTCAAAGATCAGCGGATTAACCGTTCATTCAGATTCGCAAGGGATTCTTCGAATTTGTTGAACAACCAAACGAGGCCAGTCATAGAACTGCGTGAAGTCTCTACCTCGAGGAGCAAACCCTCAGTGAGCCTGCTTCAATGGCATCGTCAATGCGATGGCCTACCCGCTCTCATCGCCCTACCCACCAGTGGACCTGATCATACGTCCACGTGCAACTAGTGAGCCTGCTACAATGGCGAGCCCAAAGTCGACCTCTTCGATGAGCAAGTCGACCAGTGAGCCTGCTTCAATGGCACTGTCAATGCGATGATCTATCTCCTCATCGTTCTACCCACCAGTGGATCTGGTCATACATTCACGTGCAACTAGTGAGCCTGCTACAATGGCATCTTCCGTCAATGCGATGACCTACCTACCCACATCGTCCTATCTACCAGTGAACCGGTCTGCCGACTCGTTCGCGTGCAACTAGTGAGCCTGCTTCAATGGCACTTCTACCTCGCATAGTGAGCCTGCTACAATAGGCATTTCGATTCTACACAAGGCTAAGGAAATACATTCATGCGGACATGAATCGTTGAAGGGGGGGGGTAATGTTACGATCCTAGCTACGCACCTTCGTTGGTAGCTATGTTGATGGCTATGTTGATGGCTATGTTGATGGCTATCCTGAGAGCTATCGCCGATCGCTCGCCGCTAGGGCATAGGCTTGTTCCGAAGCCAACCCTATTCAGGGTTAGCTTATGTTCTCCTGAGTCATATAGATAGTCGGCCCTTCCCTTCTAGATACTTTCCTTCCTTAGCATTTATATACTCGTTACATTACACTCATATGACTCGCTCTATGCTGGCCCCTAACATCATCTTCATTCATCATTCTCAATTCTTCAATCTATATAAAATTGAATTCTCAGTTTCTTGCAATGATAGCTCAGATCATTGTACAAATCTTGAACAATCAATCTTTCTTCATCGTTCATTCTTTTGCAAATTCTGTCGTTGTCTTCATTGCTTCTAGATTTGAGAAGCTTTTTGACAAATTTGAGTATGAAAGAGACAAAGATCGATTGAATGTATGAGAGCAGAGTCTGATACAACGCATGAACATGAACGATGATCATTATTTCTCTCATCAAGTCAAGATCATTTATGTTGAGTCATGATTCATCATAAATAAGAAGACTTACAATCTAATGAATCAATATCAAGTCAATGATCTCTGTATCATTTTCATCTTTGCAGATTAACAACACAAGTTGCATCATTACTGCGACAATTCTTTCAAGACAGAAGATGCTCATTTATATTTTCGTGAAATTTTGAAGCAAGACATGAATAACTTTGTTGACTATTACAATTTCTTTTATCAAAAGAAAGAATGTTCTTTGATGGAAAATTTCTCGTTGATTGACTGTCTGAAGCGCAATGTCAATTATTTCACTCAAGTCATTATTTTCTTCTGATGAAATCTCAATGAAACTCAATTATTCATCTTTTATCAATGAATTCAAGCATTCTCTGACATCAATGAAGAGTTTCAGCAGCTTAAGCATCGTCAATCTCACTTCATCTTCATCATTGTTTCATTCATCAAAGTCAAGAATATCTTTGTGTTGACTAGTAACTCTTTGAGTTCAAAGATCATCATCTTTGTGACTGTTGTTTCAACAGTATCTTCATCTCTTTCTCTTTTGTTTCTCAATAAGTTAATGAATTTAAGCTTTGTCATTATCATCATTCAAGATAAGACTTTGATCATTTCTGAGATCAAGAAAATCTGCAACAAGTGAAAGCTGTGCTACTACTGCAAATTGCAACATTCAAGCAAAATCATTAAAAAATGCTCAAATAAGAAGCTCTTCACTCTGCATATCATGAACATTCATGACAATGACATCATCAATATAAATGAAGAAGTCTCACTGTTCATAAGAAAAGTTTAGTTTCTGAGCTAAGTCATGCTCAGAAATCTGTATACATATCATCTTGTCTATTAGTCTTAATCTTTTCACTCTCACTTCAATCATATAGAAAGTTTTTTGCTAAATCTGTCTTGAAACTTTTTGAATTCAATTCAACATTCAAAGATAATCACATGATAGTATTTTATATTTTACGTCAAGCTCAATCTAAAGTTCTCACTTTCGCTCTGATTGATAATGAAGTTTCTGCTTATGTCTTTATGAATAAATTCTTCACGCAACAACATCATTTTTTCTTGCATCAATTAATTCACTTTTGCAGACTTCAAGAATTTGATGATCAAGTTACTTTAATCAATGACATTACTCATGTCGTTGAAATCACAATAATTCTTGATGAATACATTGAGAAACTATTCTTCTATGTCATTAAATTAAGTCAGTATCTCATCATCATGAGTTTATCATGACTTCATCATCACGTCATTGATGTCAATTTTGAGCATAATATTCTCATTTTATCTTTCTTCTTCTATCTTAATCATTGTTGCTCATTTCTCGTCAAGATCTATGATCTTAATCAACAAGAAGAAAATTTCTCGTTTGAAGTTAACAAAGTAGCTTTTTCTCAATCTCACTCTTAATTCACTCACAAGAAGCAACTCAGTTCACGAATCACTCACAAGAAGTAATTCAATCTACAGATTATTCACAAGAAGCAATTCAGCATTCAATTCACTCATAAGAAGTAATTTAGTTTTTCATTCATTCAAAAGAAGCAACTCAATTTTCAGTTTGCTCACAAAAAGCAATTTAGTCTTTCATTCACTTGAAAGAAATAACTCAGTTCTCAATTCACTTGCAAGAAGTAACTCAGTTTTTCATCTGCTCACAAGAAGCAATATAATCTCTCATTTGCTTATGAGAAGTTAACTAATATTCAGCTCGTTCATAAGAAACAAACTTCGTTCAATCTTGTCTTTCATTTGAAACAAGAAGCTTTTAATTGTATTCTTCAAGTCATTCAAAAAGAATACTCATCAAAAATCAAATGTCAAAATTCTTTCTTCTTTAGAACTTTTGTTGTTTTTCAAGCAGATCAATTCAATCAATCTTTTATACAACTTGACATAGTTAAGTTGAAAGCTTGAAGCTTTGATCATGCTGCTCATGTCAAAGACATTGAAGTGTTTAGCATCATTTTAAAAAAGATCAATGTTTTCTTGAATCTTGAATCAATCTCATCTTCTAATCTAGACTCTGATGAATCAAAATCACGTTACACGACTTTGATTATTCATTCAAAGAACAGTTCAACTCTTGCTCAGTTTTAATCTCGCTCTCAAGACAATACATATGATAAGAATCATCATCTGAATCTTCATCAAATGAAAAAGAAATTTCATTTGACTGCATTCACGACATAAGAAGATCTTGAAGTCTATTGATAAAGTAAGAACGTTGATTCAGTCACAATTTTATCATTCAAATATTTCAAGTTTCTAAATGTCTTCTTCAAGAAGAACATTGATATCTTGTCTTCACATCAAGCTCATGATCATGTCATACATTTTAAAGAAGATGCTCAACTTTCAGTCTTTGCTTTGTATAACATGAGTCATGATGAAATTCTAGAACTTTGTCATTATTTGAATGAAAATCTGAGCAAAAATTTCATTTAAGTCAATCACTTTCAGACAATCATCTCTGTTCTTTTCATCAAGAAACTTGAAGAAGAACTTTGCTTCTGCGTGAACTATTGAGATCTAAACACTATCACAGTCAAGAATTGATATTCTTTGTCTCTGATCTCAGAAATGCTGAATCATCTGAGTCGAGCTAAAATCTTTATCAAGCTGAATATCATCTTTGCATTCAATCGACTTCGAATCAAAGAAGAAGATGAAGTTCTCATTGTCTTTTGCACTCAATTTGAATTATTTGAATATCTAGTCATGCTTTTCAATTTATGTAATAAGTTTGTCTTGTTTCAGAAGTATATCAACAATACTCTTTGTGAACATTTAAATAAGTTCTGTACAGCTTATCTGAATGACATTTTGATCTATTTTGATAATGAACTTGAGCATGAAATTTATGTCAAGCTCATTCTGTGAAAGCTGCAAGAAACAAATCTTCAGATGAATATAATCAAATGCAAGTTTCACGTCACTCAAGTTTTGTATTTAGAATTAATAATCATCATTGAAGAAATCAAGATGAACTCTTTTAAGATAAACATCATTGTTAACTGATTCATCTTAATCAACGTTAAAGACATTCAAAGTTTTCTAGATTTTACAAACTTCTATAAAAGATTCATCTATGACTATAGTAGAATAGTTATTTCGCTCACTCATCTCATCAGAAAAGATGTACTCTTTGTTTGATCTCAGAAATGTCAGATTGCATTCAACATTCTTAAAAAAGTCTTTACTTTCAAGATTATTCTTCATCATTATAATTCAGATCACAAGATTGTGATAGAAATTGATGCTTTGAACTATGTGTTTGAAAACATTCTCTTTCAGTATGATGAGAATGAGATTCTTCATTCAATCACTTATTTTTCAAAGAAGCATAATTCAGTCAAGTGTAACTACGAGATCTATGATAAAAAACTCATGATCATTGTTTGCGCTTTCGAGAAATGATGATCAGAGCTTGAAGACTCTATTTATTCTGTTGAGATGATCATGAATCACAAAAATCTTAAGTATTTCATGTCAATTAAGCAGTTGAATCATCATCAAGCTCATTGAAGCGAGTTTCTGTCTAGATTCAACTATCATATCGCTTATCATTTCAACAAGATCAACGATAAGTTGAATGCTTTGACACGTTGCTCAGAAGATCTTTTTAAAGAGAGAGATACATTCAATTCTTGACATCAATATTAACATCAAACAATTCTGAAAACTCATGTTTTAAATCTTAATATTGTTGAGAATCTCATTTTTGACATCTTCAACATCAAAGTCATGAAGTTTCAGTCATAAATCATCGCTCTAGATTCAATTCAGTTACATTTGTTTTCAATTATTTCAGCATCTTTGCAAATTCTAGCTTTCATGAATCTAAAAATCAAAGAATTTGACATTGAAAACATTAAGTCTCAGTTAAATCAAGACACTCTGAATCTTGATGAAGATTCTGCTAACACTTTCACTCAGACATTGTGAAAGTAAGTCAAAATCAATGACAAATTCGCAATTCAAATAATCAAAGCACTTCACAATGAAGTACAACATCACAACAAGATCTCTCTAATTGAATGTAAAGAACATGAGAATCATCTGTACTTTCAAGAAAGAAAGTATGTGCTCAACTCAAATAAACTACATCTTCATATCATTTAGCTCGCTCATAACAGTATCATCAATGATTATTCAGAAAGAGCAAAAAGTTATGAACTGATCAGTCGAGTCTACTGATGATCAAACATTTATAAGTATGTTCAATGCTTTGTATGAAACTGTCACATATGCACATGTTTCAAGCTCTTTAAACAATGAACTCAAGAATAATTGCATTTTCTTTCAGTTCTTGAACGTCGTTGACGTGATATCTTCATAAACTATGTAGTTTCTTTATCACTCAATATCTTCATGAATATCACATATAAATATGTTCTAATCTTCATTGATCATTTTATCAAAATGAAACATTTAGTTTTCATCACTTTTATGAAAGTTGAAGAAGCTATCAACTGCTTCTATGCTTATGTTTGAAAACATCATGATTTATTCGAGTTTTTCATATTTGATTGAGACACACAATTCATCTTCAATGTCTGAAAGCATCTGTGTAAAATGCTGAAGATAAATGTTAAATTATTAATAATGTATCACTTTGAAATCGATGATCAAATTGAAAAAGTTAATGCTGTCATGAAGCATTATCTTCAAGTTTTCGTCAACTACATGCAAGATGATTGAGTTAAGTGACTTTCTAATTGAATTCATCGTCAATAATGCATCATTGTTAATCACTTTAACATAATTCTTCTTGATCAATTTGAGTCAGAACTCACATCTAGATTTCAAGTCTTTTAAATCTTTGTTTGAGAATCTTACATCTTAAGCTTGAGACAAGTTAATCAATGTCAAAGAGTTCATCAAAAAGATGAAGAAACTAACTGAGCATTTACGTGATGAGATGCTTATAGCTCAGATCATTTACAAATTCAATGTCAATCTCTCTCGTCGTTCTTGTTTTAAATACTTCGTCAAAGATGAAGTTTGACTGAATGCTTGCAATCTCAACATTGTTTGTTTCGCTGTTAAGTTAGATGATCATAACATTGATCTCTTCAAGATCAAGTGTGTTTTTAAGAACAATTCTTTGATCATTGAGTTAAATCTTTCAGCATTCATGAAGATTCATTCAATCTTTCATGTCATTCTTCTGAATCATATCACAAGTGACTTTTTTTTGAGTCAACATCAAAAATCTTGAAAACTCATTATTGTCAAAAATGACGAAAGATTCTGATATGTAAACAGCATACTAAACTTCAAGCATGATAAATGCTATAACTCATCTCTGCTTAAGTATTACATCAATTGAGAAAATCACTTTTCTACTTGAGAGTCTTTTCATCTTCTGAATAATTGTGAGCAAGCGCTTGATGAATATCATCTCGTCAATTCTGTCGTTGAAGAATCACATGTATTGTCATGTGTGATATCTCAATGTCAATGTCAAGAACTTTAAGTTCAATCTTCATCATTTCAATTCAGCTCAGATCTGACTCAGATTTTGCTTAGATCTGTTTCAGACATCTTGTCTAAATTTGATTCAGATGTGACTCAGATGTATTCTAGTTTCATTTGTGCATCATCACATTAAACTGCATTTCATCTTTTTCTTACTCAGATCTGACTCAGATCTTATCTAGATTTGACTCAAACATCTTGTTTAAATCTGACTCAGATGTGATTCAAATGTGTTTCAATTTCACTGTGCATCATCATGTTAAAATGCGTTTCATCTCGTCTCATTCTTCAGACATCTTGCTCAAATCTGACTCAAATGTGACTCAGATCTATTCTAGTCTCATCTGTGCTTCATCACATTAAAATGCATTCACATCAATTCTTGTTTCATTTCAATCTTTGTCTTTGATTCTTTCTTGTTTCATCTTGTTTCTTCTTGTCATCTTGCAGAAGCTCAGTCTTGAAGAGAAGAGTTACTGTCATGATGTCAAATCATCAATTCAATTTAGAACATAGATCATTGATATCTTAAATAATCTCGATTCATTGAATTAGTTCAATGAATCAAGTTATCAATCTAGTCATCATTATTTTAATTTAGTCTCAGCAATTCTGTTTCAATCATCTCAGTCATGTGCATGAACTTCTGCAATCTTAAGTTAATAAAACTATTGTTTAGTCTTGATTCTGCTCGATTCATGTATATAGAAGTTGAACTTTCATTCTTTTCTTTCGCTCTTGATCTTTCGTCTTGTACATTATCTGATGTATTGTCTTGTATCTAGATTCTATCAAAGTAATAATAATAATATCAGTCTTCTATATTGATAGTATCTCTAGTCTAACTCAGTTTCTGACAGATGTAAAGAATGTTGCAGAAGATTTTCAAAGATTAGTCTCATGATTTTTTCTTTTCATTGCATCTTCAAGACTTCAAGCTCTTCTTTTATCTTATTGATTGCATCTGCATAGTTGCTCTGATAGATTAGATCACTTTTACAAAGCTGTGAGATGAATTTCTGATTGTCAGTAATATTGATGAAGTCGTTGAACAGTGAACTTCTGATGCAGAGTTTTCATCATCGTACTTCTTCGCGCTTTTGATTCAACAGCAGCTTAAGATTATGTTAATCTTCAAAGATCTTGAGATGAACTTGCAAAGATAGTGTTTGTAGATATTAAACGAGCAGAAATCAAAAGACTTACTAGTCAGATCACGAAACATACGACGAGACATAGTACTGAGAAGATTATGCTTTTGTTCACCTGAAGTATTTTGAAGAAAATTGATCAATCATTGAATTTTTGAGCTTTTCTCAATAAATTTGTCGAGATTCTTGTGGTATGAAGAGTTCTTGTTCAGGTCAATAAGTTATAGACTCTGTTCTTACTCTACATTCATCATATCACTCGTTCAAATTGCGTGTTCAGCAATGTTGACAATAATGCAGTTGTTAAGACGGCAAGAATAAAGAATTGCAAGAATAAAGAATTGATGAATCAGCTGAAACTTATTACGATGTCTTACATTATTCAAGCTCACTGTAGTTGACTTTAATGTTGTATTCAACCACCCATCGACGGTTTTTCGACCGGCTCAGGAAAAGTGCTTTGGCCCAGCCGACCCAGCCAGCCCAGCGAGCCCTGGGATGGCCTTGAGCTCCCAGGGCCCGCCTCATATGTCCCTAGGCTCTCAAGGCCCATGCACATGACCGTCTGGTACTTTCCCACGGGTCTTTACCTTCTCCCACCAGCTCCCGATATATCTATGGAAACCAGGCACGGTTTCTGTACATCCCTGGGCATTTTCATCGTCTAAAGAAACGGACCCTTGAATGATGTTGGCCCCCCGCGTAGTTTACATCTCGATTGTGCGGCAGTGATGTTCTTTGTGATTCACCACGATCTCGATATTCTCGAATGTACTTTCAACTATCTCTTTCTGGAAACAAGCTTTCAAGTCGATGCTTTTTGCTTAGAGTTGAGGTGATTCAACCATGACTTTTGGACCGAAATGATATTGCATCACATATTGAAGATCTCAACGTCGTCGTCTAATTCGATTGACTCTCTTTTCTGAATTTCGTATCATGATGATAGCTGAAGTATAATAGACAAGATCAGTTGATGATTAGCTGAGGATAATATACAGCCGTTGCCTGGTGGAACGTGTTTCACGTCTTTGAGAGGCAGAAAATTTCACTCGAGCTTAGACGAATTCTTGAGCTCTCAATTCTTTGTGTTCAGCATCCATGCATATCAGGGGTCTATTCTCGTCTAGCAAGGCAAAGGTTTCTTCATATCTATCCGGCGAAGAGAATCTTCAAGACCGTCCCACTGCAGGTCAAAGGTTGTAATCACTGTTCATTTCATCGTTAGACTTGAATTTCTATCAGGTTAAGAGCGATGATAGTGGAAGCTCTGACTTTGGCCGCGTTTAGTCTTTGCGGAGTAATTATAAGACTGGTTTTAGTACTGTCTTGATGGATGCAGAACGATGAATTAGACTGAGATAGTTTCATCGTTCGTGTTTCTGAGAAGAACATAAAGTAAAGAATTCTCGATTAGTTGGTTAATATCGATTTATTCCCCTTCGTTTTCTGCAAAACAAACATTGTGAGTTAAGGAAAACTTTGTAAACTTGCTCTGTGGACTGCATCCACAGACCGGTTTGGGACCCATGAATCCTTCCCGTGTCCCCATTATAAGGGGCGATAGACCGAAGAGACGTCGCTTTCAACTTATTGATTAGAAGGTTGGAAATTGCTTTCCTGTAGCAAGCCAAAAATTCCCATCGCGTCCGCGCGGATCTGGTGGCAGTGGTACCCTACGTCGAGTAGATTGTGATCACCAAGGAGACATCGTTGATGAATTTCCAGATGGAGATGCCGTCAGAATCGAAATCGCCGAGCAGGACAGCGTGTTTGTAATAGCGGATTCATCGAGACCAGAGCCGACTGTGTTAGAACGGATGTCAGAGCTTGCTTCGAACCACTGGCGGATATGGGGACAGTGAAGGACATAAGTTGGCACCGGTAAGATTGGTAATTTCAGATTCGGTTCTGTATCGTCATCTCTCGGTGGTACAGCAACTCACTGAAGCTGACGATGATGGTCTTGCCCAGCGCTATTGCCTCATTCATCGAATGTCGATATTCAAAGGTGCTTGCCTGGTTCTGAGCTTGGATTCTCTACATACGATTGGTATCTTATTTTCATGACTGCTCTTCTTCTGCTTCATCAAAGACTTCTTCGTCATTATCTTCGTGCTTAAGTCCTTAGTTGGTTTTGGTCCTGGACCTGGCGACATCCGTTTCTTGAGCTGCTGAGGGACGTTCTCCAAGTGTGCAGAAACGCCCAGTCCAAATCAGGAATGTTTGTGCATTCGGCGAGCGTATGTCAGACCATTTAGCTTTTTCTTGGTCGGCTCATTGATTCTTTTGATGCCTTGAAGAGTCATGAAAGGCTCGAGTTTACTCCTTCATCTCTAACTAGTAGGTTGGTCTTAATATATCAAGGGCATAGCGAAACATCTTTCCTTGTTTAGGTCCGCTGAGTCGTGCGGTTTGAATACCTTCCTAGCTTCTCTGTATGGTAGTCTGATGAGTCTGATCTTTCCTGGCAACCCAAGTCGGCGGGGTATTGGTCGGTCAGAGCATTCTGTGTCAAATCTTTGTTTACCAATATTCCTACCCAGATAATTCCATGGCCGATTGCATCCAGGACACGCAGCATCTTTAGCTGGCGGGAAAGCGGCTTGGGCCAGCATCCCTTCTCGGCCTTACGCTTGCCCTCCCTGATTTGTGGCCCCCCAGCGACCTAAGACATTTCCCTTCGCCATGGTCTTCGACCGTGATGATAACAGGCATTGCAAATTACAGCGCTGGGTTTCGACTTGTGATATGAGAGTTGAATAAGCGTGATTTCTAGAGTTTATCTATATCTGCAGCTCTGCGCTTTACGTGGTTTCATCGAGACCTCTGATTTAGTCGAGTAGATTAGTCTTTCGTTCTCCTTCTGCTTTCGCTTAAATTCATCTCCTGCATTTTGCTGGCTCTGTGCGTCGAGCATATGCCGAGAAACGAACTCTTAGGTCATTCTCGTTGAGCCAATTCCGACATTCTGAAAGACAGAACAGCGAATAAAATAAAGAAATGAAGGCAGAACATATGGTAAATTATATAGCACACGAGGGAACTTAATGATGTGATGACTAGACCTTTCGATCTATTCTCGTTGTTCAGTCTTAAGACATCGACCATCTCTCTGACTCGTTGCATCCTTGGGATTGACATTTTAATAGTATACAGATGTTTGAATTTGAATTAACATAGTGCGCGCAGTGAGCTTTGTTGTTGTGTGTCATGTATCGAGCGATGTGGTTGGAGCGTTCATACTTCCAAGGGGTTGCTTTGGAGTAGATGTTGGGATTTTAAGTTTCTGATATGACCCTCAGATCGAATCCTGTACTCTACAACAATATAGCATACGAATATAACAAGCGACATAACGGCAACTCAACGCTTCATTTCTCCTTGTCACCGTGCGCTATAGTCTGCTTAAGATTTAACAAAAGTAATAAAATTATTAGTGCCACGGCGTCGGCCAGTGATTGTGCTTCCAGGTGCGTCGGATCTAGCATATGAATCCTCGAAAGGGATCAAAGTATTCAGATGCTCAAACTGTTTGAGACTCCTCATCACTGAAGCATCTATCTCAGCCTTTGCCTCTCTCTCTTGTTCCTTATTCTTGTTTTTATGAAGAACCTGTTGATCGTCTTCCTAAGCCTGTCATGTAAAGCTTACATGTCATATGCGTCCAATTAGATTAAATAAGCACCACTATGCAATGATGAGTATGTTATTGAAGCGGTTGACAAGTGAAGATGTGGTTGTAAACGGCAGAAAAGCTGGGGCAGGTGAGGTGTATTTGATCCGTATCCTCACCCCACCCCCAAACGGACTAGCGCTAAAAAAAACAAAAACAAACAAACAGCATCAAAAGAAAGGAACCACTTTGCTTTGTTTAGTGTCGTTGGGCTCGACGTTGAACAACCTAGACTAGGTCCTTAGCTGGTTCCTTTTTCTTCTTACTTGGCTTCCTTATGCTTTGGCTAGTCGGATAGGGCCTGTTCCGATCTTCAGCCAGGTGCCCGGAGCGAGGCACAAATCGTTTAAGATCATCGCCATGGAATGCCCCCCTGATTTTCCTTCCATTGAGCTGCTTAAGGACGAAGGATCTTCTATGAGATCCCCCATAGTCCTGGATCCGGAACGGGCCCCTCCATCTTGGTTGCAATTTGCCAGAGGTCTTTTGATGTAACATAACTAGGTCCTGAAGCTGGTGATGTCAGAGGGCTTCTAACGATGCGGCCCACCCACCAGTCTGACAAGTAAACGTTCTTTGGAGGAAACGTTGAGTCAATCGAGCTTGGGTCTAGCATATAGTCCCCGCCTACGTCGAAAAGCCTCCAAGCAATGATTGCTTGTGTTTCTGGTCCTGGTCCGTCACCAGGTTGCCATAGCCGTAAATCCTTGATCCTATTACCCTTATCATGAGTGTAGTGGTTTTCCTTTTTCTGTAAATTGAACAGATTCACAAAATCTCTGCGTGTACCGATGTATTGAAATTCGCAAGAATGTTAATAATTGTTACGACATAAGTCATTTCTGTGGTTCGTGAGTAAGATCATAAAGACAAGCAACAAAAAAAAGAAGATACTAACGTCTCTTTCGGAACCTCTGCAGATATGCATGGCCATGTCATGTTGAAGACTGAGTCTCTCTGACACCCTTTGCTTTTTAGTTCGTCTGCACAAAGGTAACTTAGAAAGTCTTTGCAGTCTTTCTCCTTCAACTCATTGATGACGGCTCGTAAGTGTTATTGTGATGAGAAGACAATTATTGTAGAAGGTTCATGATCTTCAGGTGAAGACTGATCATTATTTTCGCAAAAGTTGTGAAGACTTGAAAGCAATTGTATCCTTTTTGCGGGCTACTTAAATTTAACATAAGTCTTTTTGAGTTTCTCAAATTTAACTTCTGCAACTCGTTATCGCCTTGAACATGCGAGTTAAAATTTATCTGATAAAACAAAAGCTTGACGAGGTCCTTTCTCTGACATGCCTATTTCGTTGCTAAGTGCTCGTATCCAACAAGTATCCAAGGCGGCGACGTCTCCGCCCACCGGAGCATTCTGGAAGACACCGTCAAGATAGAAGGACTGATTCAAGGACGGCACGCAAACATCAGGAATCTAGGCCGAAACGTAAGCGTTTAGCTTGCGTAGCCAACGAATATACTCACTGCTATGCACGAGGTTTTAATCTCTGCGCATCGGTCACAACGCTTGTACATAACCTTTCCAATAAAGGTGGCGTTGCATTGATAGGCTCTGTCCTCCTTATGGAAGGTCCTTGCGCACTTTATGCACATTACACGTGCTTGAGTCGGGGGCGCACCGGCGCTGCGGCCGCTGATCCCCACCAAGGGCTGAAAAGAATCAGTAACGGCACCGAAACGTAAGGTGCACGAACTTACCGCTGGTCTCCTATTCTCAGGAGTTCGTGGGGCCAGCGGGTCTGGCAAGAACATCGGCGCCATCAGGGCGCCGGGGTTCATTCCATCCCCCCCTGCTGCGACGAGTTGATCGCGGAAAGCTGCAGGTCTATATCCAACAAGTATCTAGTCGGAAAGTATGATTTTTGATGTAGGGATTGTAATCCATCCTTTTGACCGGTCAGATCGTCTGTGAACGCACATCTTCGATGAAGGGAAGACAAAGAGGTAACAAAGGCCCAGTAGAAAAAGTTGCTGTTTGTATTCCGAGTACGGGTTGTAAGTCCGAATCACCCTTTCACAACGATCATCGAAGCGTAAACCGAGGGGAATCCCGGAGTTTCATCTCTGACCCTCCTGACTTCTTTGTCGGCACATCTCATACCTTTCCGTCAAACAGGACACCTCTTTCATTGTGAACGAGCATGCAGCTACCGATTATATATTCGGTTTTCTCTGAAGGTTCATTGGCTGCAATCGGAAGAGCTTGAACTTTCATCTTGTTGGAATTACACTGGAAAGTGTCATGTGCTAGAGTCTGTTGAACGAATGATAGTATTCCACTCTCGAGGGTTATAGAGACTGCGACGAGAGATATATTCCTGTAAAGGCGACTTGAAGTGTAGATTGTTCATTCTTTTTAGCGGGACGAGGTGGAAAGTTTCTAGACATATATATATAGGGATGATGAGTCGTAATTCTCCACTATTGCGTCGAACAATCACCAATTGGGGTTGCGGTTCCATTTTCTCGGCTAAACCATTCTAGCATTAGGTTTTGTGTGATCTTGGGTGTTGGCTCGGACGTGAAACCGCTGTCAAGGATTCCCGTCAACTCGATCTCGAAGACTCTTGCAAAGTCGTAGTGTTTGTTGATAGAGGAAGATCAAGCGTCTTCTATCCACAAGAATCTTTTTACCCCTTTACCTTGTACTTGAGCGTAAGCAGCGAGAAAAATCATCTTTACGAGATCCTAAAGGTTTCTGTCCCTCTATTACGTTGCAAAGCTGCGACAAGACCGACATGCTTGTTTTGATATGAGTTTTGATGGGTGACTGTTATTCCACGCGACTCGGAATAAAAATTCTGCTTAAATGCCTTTAAATATTCATCAGAAGCCCAAGGACGACGAGTAGAGAACAGAAGTGAACTGTCTGAACCTCTTTCTTTTCGAAAGGAAAATTGGGTTGATGAGTTGATTATGTGCTACCGTCTTGAAATGAGAAGCTACATAAGGTACTTGGCGCACCATAGCCTTAATCAATGACATGACACTTGATGGCACGTCTTTAACATAATCTGCACTCATATCGAGATAAAAGAGTGCTGGAGATGCTACGAGAGCATGCTAGGTAAACGCGTTAGATCTGAGATTGTCTTGACGGCATTTGTTTCTACCAGTTGGAACGCAATTGATCCAGGATTGTAGTCTAGCCATCATCTATAGCAATAGGGATCACATAGTGCATGAAACGTAATGTACGCATAAAATAAAAGCGAAGTAGGCGGAAGTGCCTGGCTTCGTACAAAGGGCTGGGATAGTCGAGAGGTAGGTCTTTCAAGTTTGGTTGTTATGTTCGCCACATCTGATGCCCATATAGTACTAACTAGATAGCGAGTGTTGCTCTGTGCCAATCGACAACGAAACGAAATATCAAATCGTTTCCATTCAATTGCAAGCATGAGCAGTACGCTTGTGGAATCATGGCCTTCGATTTCGCAGTGATTTGTTTTATATAAGGTTTTGAATGTAACATTACCTGTTACACAGAACCATCAGAATTGAAAAAGCGAGTTTGGTTGCGAATAGAATGGAAAGCTTAAATTTCGGTTGATAAGCTTATAGATCAGCAAAACTAGATCATTCTGAAAAGTTCCGTTGGTGGTAGTGTCTGCTCACCATTGTCGTTTGAATTTTGACGGCCGCCGAACTTTGAGTATCTTTAGCCGCAATAGATGACGTGCACTATCCTCGCAACGTTGAGGTGATTATCCATGAAGAGGTCGTAAGTCTGGGGCATACGGAAGAATGTAACGGGCTAAGATCCGAAGTCAAGCCCCTGTGTGCTTGTTGTGAACATCAAGATATATATAGTAAGCTGTCAGTAGCGAGCTTCTCGTGGCGTCTTATGCCTTTCAGTTCATCAGAGCAAAAATTTCTCAACGTATCCTGGTAATCTGATTCCTCTCACTGTTCTATTGCTGCTTGTACTTGTTGTGTTGAATAAGCAACTACAGCAGAAAGATTTAATGAAGACTGTCCTGCAATCACCAACAGAACTGGCGAGAAAAGGGTTAGCGCTCGTTCTGAAATTATCCGATCCTGTGCCGGCTGATCATGAAGAAGGAGACTTATGGCTAGGAAATTCGTAATCTGATCTGCCACATACGTCGTTCATTATTCGAAAGAAAATGAAAGAAAGATACACCGAGATCAACTCACGAACTGTCAAAGATATTGACTCGACGTCGCAACTCTATGAGATATTCAATCTCATCTATCGACATTGATTGTGACGATATGTGAAGGAAAGCGTAATAAAGAACCCCAAGGGGTATTTTCTCGTGATAGATATAGGGTTCCATTTGAACGCATAATAGAGCAAGATTACGGATATGCTTCGTATAGAATGGAGTGTCTCGTGTACTTCGAGGTCCTTGAATGAACAGCACTTCATGAGTAGGATGAAGCTTTTCCATGATGAAAGCATACTTGGCGGATGTTGACGGTTCAAACGTTGCTAAGGTATGATATGTGATTGTTCAATTCTTATCACTTAGTGTCCCATGAGCTTTCTGTACGAGGGCACATATGGACGGTGTCGTGCTGTGCGTAGGTGACTGGCGTGCTCTGCCATGCGACGGTACAAGTCCAGGATGGTGCCTACGTAAGCCGCCTTATCTCCTTTGACATGTTTTCCCAGTGTAAGTTAAACACCATGGACTGGACGATTGCGTCACCAAACCTAATACCTCGCATGTACTGCGAGACTTCATTCGCTAGGTTGTTAATCGTGACCACGTTCTGGATGAGAACTACTTTTATTTTCGAAACGACATCAAAGAGTCGCTGTCGCTGACATGGTTCTCTTGAAGCAGTCTTCTTAGCAATTCAAAGGTTGTAGATGAATGTTGAGAGCAGTGTTTCTTCACCAGCACCAGGTACCCGCTCGACACAAGCGAGAATTAACTCCATTACTTCGTGGAAGGAGGGTTCCGCTATCAAAAGGCAGGGTAATGATAAGTGAATTTGGCGAGAGTATTACAATCTAGCTCTCTCTTGGATTCTTCGTTAGAACGAAAGTGCTGATGTAGCGAAGCAACGCTTGTTGGCGAAATGAACGAGGCAAGGAGGCCATATCAAAGAGCCGCGATGGTATCGAAAACGTCGTCGTCGAATAAGCTCACGAAGGGTTAGGGTTAATGTAGCTTTACGTTGCTTCGGATCTGGCTTGCAATTTTTTGAGTCATTTACTAGCACCTGTAAGCTATCTCTCAAGAGAGCAATTCTTGCATCAAGTCTGTTCTTCCCCTTTTATATTCTCCAATTCTCCTTTATTAAGAGCTTGCAATTGGTCTTTCCATCCCTTCTGAGGCGAGAGATAGCCCTAATTTTCTTCGAACCAGCTGAACTGTCAATCTTCGTTTTCAGATCTCTCATAGCACTGCGAGTGTGACTTTACATCGTAGTAACCTCGAAGTACTTTACCCAGCGTCTGAAAACTAATAAACCTGCCAACTTGAACCGAGTAAAGTGATGAAACCCTAGATTGAGGTTATATTGCGACGCATTCTTCACGACCAGGAAAGAAGTATTTTTGCCGGCCACGAAGGCTACGCCCGCAAAACCTCACCCATGACTTTAGGTTGGGGTTGAGTGCCTCGAAACATATCATGACTATTCAGATTGGGCCTCTCATGTTCGAATCAGTAAGATGCTAGACCAGATCTTTCTTCGTCTTTTTGTGAGGTTCCAGTATTGACTTCCTAATCTCCGGGTCCTTTACTGATAAAATAATCATACTGCATAGTGAATGTGAAAGCCAGAGATTCTCTTTGCGTTAAGCCCCTCGCAGCTGCGTTTCTTGGGTAGCGCGGCCTGGATAATCTTACGACGAAAAAAATGCCCGGACTTGTAGCACAAGCGGGCCTGGGTTGATTCATCTGCTGAAATTGATTAGACAAATAGCCCGCGCGACAGAAGTTGGCGACTAACTTGCCGTGGACGCGTTCAATTATTGCCTTTCGTACCAATAGCTCTGCAACTCTCACCATTTGCGTGTCGAATTTGTCGAACAACCCTTTAGTCTCTCATGTACAAGGAGAGGTGCTTGATTTGTATTGCTTTCTCTCTCGCAAGAGAATGTTGATAGATCAGTTCAAAGCTCTTCACTCGTGGATATCTCGCCCTAGACTCACAATGTGTGCATCCACCGTCCGAGTCGCTTTTCAGCGGCGAACTTAGCCAAGAGATCAGTGGCAGCGTTTGTCCGCTCTAAGTACTGCATCACAGATAGACACCCAGCAACTCCTCCACCTCATGCCGCAACACAACCACAAGTTTCTAAATGGCTTTCACATTCTTTGCCACAAAATACCTTGCTTGAGACCGTGCAAGATGCTCTCTTGGTGCCAAAAAATGACAATCATAGTAGTTGCATTCTTTTGAACGACTGGCGCATCGAATCACGCGAACTTTTGATGTTCCAAGGCCTTGACGTCTGCGATATCGAATGAGCCGCGGTTACCGTGGCGGAAAATTATACCGGTCCTGCATTGTCAGTTCTCGATATCCGCATTTCACTCGAGACTGTTCACTAATCTCTGCTCTCCTCTTGCTTAGAAAAACCTCTTGGACCGTTCGTATATGTGAAGATTTATCTATCTTCGAGAAAACATGTTGCGCAGACCGGTTCAAATAGACCCAAGTCTTTTGTCACCGCCGCTGCCGCGTCTGTTTCCTTCACCTTCTCTTTCAACCCTTGCATTCTGGCGTTGCTCATCTCGTTGTGGTAGCTCCTGATATTAACCTTCTTTAGAAGGAGTTTTACACACTTCAATGCCCTTCATCTTCGCGTGGCTAGTTTGAGGATCATCCTTAATCACCAACATCTTCTCGAGGTTCTTCTTTCCAGCGTGAAGCTCCTGAAGGCTATCGTTGACGGAGAGGAAAGCTGGCGCTGAGAATCGCGCAGGGACGTCTTGAACGTGGGACATGGTGGAATAAGTTGCAAGCTTGAAATTTTTGAGAGGCAGACCAGCTGCTAAGAGGATAGAATTGAAAGGTAGAAAGGGGTTGAAAATGTGGATAAGTTTTGCTGTAAATAATAATGCTGGAGCTGTTTCACAAGAAGCTTTTTCTGCAACACTTTTTTCAGATTCTTTGATAATGTGGGTAAGGAAGGTCAGAGAAGATGAGTTGTATAGAAGAAGAAATATAGCAGGACTGTTTGTAGTAGAGGTAAACATTTGGATGTAAGACACCGTCTCGCGTAGCGAGCTGAATTCAGATAAGTAACCTGTAGCTCTTCGAGCTCAATCTCTGCGAGCCTTAAAAAATGCGACAAATGCTTCGTTGACATAAAGAGATCGATGTTCTTGAGCAGATTTGTCGTAAGAGTGGCCAAGCTCTTTTTTGCAGGTTCTCACTTTGTACTCGAAACTTAAACTACAGTCTTATCTTCTGGCTATTTTATCTTCGATGAACATTTCCCCTTGCACTTCGTCTTCATTGACGTTTAATAATCGCAACCTGAGTGAGTCGGTCATGCCGCACAACATAGAAGTCTACTAACCTTTGCAGTAATTCGTTAAGACTAATACTAATGTGCCTTGTCCCAAGTCTTGATTTCGACACAAAACAGCTGTGACAAGATTGCAGATCTTCTTGTAGTCTATAGAGCAGGTTGTTTAGCTTAATTCAAGCTTTGAAGGCAGGATAATCTTGTGTTCTTTGTGTCAAGTGAGCTCTTCGTGGTGACAAAATACTGCTGTGAGGTTATTTTCCTGCAGATATACAAGGAGAATCGCATTGAAAAACTGATGATAGATCCTAAAGGCCAAGCGCTCATGAACGGGTTTCACTATATTTCTGGTTGGCTCTGAACATAAAAGTGCCGTTGTAAGTTTCGATATTAGGTGTAGTTAAGGTCGGCAAAGGGGTTGTGCATTTTAGCGGTCGAATTGCGATTATTTTCGGAGAGGGCAAATGTCTATCGCCTGAGTCAAATCGGTATGCAACCAGTCGAAGCAGAAAGCTTTCAGGTGCAGCAACAAGTTGAAAGCCTTTCTGATCCCATGATTTATACTGCTCTGCTTGACAGTGGTCCCAATTGAAGGAGATATATGTAGTTGGAATGTTTATCCTAGGGAAGTAACTATATAGAAAAATGATAAGATGTGTTAATAAAGATAAGTAGGTTATTGTGGGTGGTGCAATTTCGTCGAGATTGTGGAATGTATCCTACCATGGCTTCACCCCTATGAGTAGTTTCTTGGGCAGGCAAATCCATTCGTTCGAAAGAACAGCACACCAGCCTTCGATATACGTACACTTAGTGTGTAAGTGGATATCAATCCAGCCTAGGCACAGGATCGCGGCTGCAAGTACGCAAGGCGTGAGTATGCTCAAAGGCCCAATGTTGTCTGCGAGAAAGTTCGGGATGCATTTAAATAAAAGCTTTGACAGGGAAGAACCTCAAACTTGTTGTCGATGACACCTTACCTAGTTTTCCTAGTGAATCTAAGTGTAAACGCATATTCATCGATGCAGTGAATATATAACTTTCCCAGTCGATAATTGGTGAAGACTTCATCAAAAATGTGTCGTTTCGTTGAAGGAGACCACGGCCACTTATAGAGCTTTCACCCAACACACAAGTATTACTGACCGTAGTGATTGGGTTGCAATTGTTTGAAATATAAACATACCTGCTGCCTGCAAAGCGTATATTGTAAAAGGAAGGTTTCAAGTTACCATCAGACTTAAGCTTGAGGCGAGTTGCTGCCTTATCTTGCAGTACTCTCCATCACTTCGTCGTGTTTACAACCGGTCGAAGATTGACGAAGATGGTCCTGGGCATGATTTTTTGAACTACCCCAACTAGCGGTGTTGATGTAAGTCGAATTCTGACAGTTTCATGTAATGTTGACTACACCGTGCCAGACCCGCGGCATGCCATTGCATCGGGGGACATGCGGAGGGTTTATGTTACTGCTGCAGATAATGACACTGTGGCCGTTGGCCGTAGTTGCGGTCCTGGTGATGATGCTGGTGGTGGTAGCTAGGGTACTCAAGGTGGTTGAGAGCCAGGGCCTTAATATAGCTGACAATGTTTGCGAAATAGAACGATCTGTAGGGTTAAACTCCGCTAAGGCAGGGAAGAACTCACCTAGCCTTCTGAGTATTGTCTGTGCAGGCCGTCAAAGAACTGATGAATCTGTAGGTGGTCGGCTTCTGTACCGATGTGTCCAGTCCTGCATCGACAGTGACGGCGAAGGCTTGCGGGACCCAATGTGGGGGCGGCGTGACATGACCCTAATTGTTTGGGGCTGGTGAATGAATGTTCTCGATACTTCCTGAAGCGTTCCTAAGTGAGAACTCGATCAAGATGTGCGGCTTTTCTGCCACGAGGGAACATGCCGGTTTTTTACCGGAACCTTCTCAAGTACATGGCTTCGAATTTACAAGAAATTTAATTATGATCTCATGCTCTCTTCAATATCTTGCGTTTTCTTTCCGAAGCCCTGCGTCACCACAGCAAGACTCTTCATAGCGACGACTTGGTCACGTAAAGACCAGTATTTTGACGGACAAGTCTCCAGACCTCGTGAGTTCATATCAATTGCTCCCAACCATAGATTCCAGAGACCTCTCAGTCAATAATAGGCCTTGCAGATGATGAGAAGGTAACTCCCTTCGCTTGGGAGATCTCGCCTGGTTGTCGTATATGACGGTGTTAACCGAAACGTATAGTCGGCGGTGCATTCAAAATTGCATGTTGAGTTAGGTTCGCCTCGAGATTTAAAAATATCGACCGACGAAGTTTCCAGTGAGACATCGGCGATTAGCTGACGTTTGCGGAAACCAATAAAATGCAGCTATAATAGTCATACTGTCTCTTTCTCATTGAAGAGCATGCAACTTATCTTGGACTTCATATCCTGCTTCTTGATCGTTGTGTCATGTTATAGACTGTATTTTTTCAATCAATTCGGAAGAAGAAAGGAAATCGTCTGAATCTACTTTGGTTCGTCGTGGTTTCGCTCGTTGCCAATTTTGAGCTAGCGATTGATAGAAGCTCGGTTGCCAATGTTAGCCCACCGTTTCGTGATGTCCGTTCTCACACCAACGATACTTTGTACCTGGCGGACCTTGTTTTAACGACAGTACTTGGTGATGTCTTTTGTCTAAGTTCTTCGATAGGCAGATGGTATTGGATCTGCAAATGTCGGTGATATGCCTTTGTTTTCTGGGCATGCTGAACGTTTTGATGCACTGAAAAATTCCCGCTGCTATCGACAATTCTGGCCAGACATGTCCTGGTTCGAAACTGAGGTTGGTATAATATTCTCGACTTTGTTTAGCCTCGTTCAACGCTAGATCTTGTGTCACATCTGTAGGTTTACCATTTTCATACTTTGAAGCCTAGCGAAGCCGCTGTCCTTGGAAGCGTCATGCTCAAATACCAAGATCTCGGTAAGTTACATACTCACACTTCGGTAAGTCTAAGGCGTGTGTGGCAGCTTTAAAACAAGAGTAACTAGAGCATGGAAAGAGTCGTGGTTGCTGGAACGGCTTCTGCAACCAACGCACAGCACAGCAGAGTTTTTCAAACAATGAAGTCCTGACACAACTCTGAAACCCTAAGGCTTCTCAAAGCTGCTCAGATTCCTTCAAACCCTAGAAAAATGACCATCGAGCTTCTTTGCATCTTTGCTAACTGCATGCACACTCTGTTGAGATTGAATTTCGAGCAGATTAGGCTTAGTGAGGCATGTTTGCTGAACCACGATCTTCAGCGTGCTTGACATGCATTGAACGAATTTCCTGATAGTTAAAAGCTTGTTAAACATTAGAAAGTTAAGTGAATGTTCAAAGAAGTGCGTCTTGGGTCTCACTTTGATGACTTCTCGTAGCACATTCGGCTTTTACTTCTGGAGGTATGGCTTGTTTCCCTTGTTCAGATTCTAGGGTCTTGAAGCATCTTGTTTAGTCTCTTGCGCTTTGTGATGTCTATGTTAGCGTGCTAATAGGTTGCCTCTCATTTCGTTCCGAAAGCGTACAGGTTAAAGCCTTAAGCGAGCTGAGACAGGGCCGGGTCCACGAAAGCTCTCTTATTCGGGCCGGAACCTTCGCCAGAAGTATTCCCCGACCTTGAACTCTGCAAGACTCTTGATGGTTACCTCCGATACGGAAAGTATGACCATATTGCGGCTGCCATTAGATTGTTCGGGGCTAATGCTGACATAACCGTTGCTATCGGCGGTGGAAGATGTAGCGGACCCTGAGCTCCGCGGCCTTAAAGTACTATAGGGAACAATTTCTAGCCGCAGCTACGGTAAGTTGTGAATCTTGATAATTGACTTTTTAACCAATCTTCGTTCATTCCACGGTGAACCTTCCGTGAGTAAACCGTTGCTTATCTTATCTTCACGTCGGCGTTGAGTCTGCACCCCTCCTGTTTCGGCATTAAGCTCTTCGCAAATGATGAAGGACAGGCGTGAAACTATTGGTACGACTGAAATAAATCGGCCGAGAGATCTATTCCGAATGTTTTTGAATGGTTGAATCCACTGCCCTCTCGACGCTAGCTAATAGCCTTGAAGGTAGCCGCAGATGAGAGCTGGTGGAATTCCACCGTAGGTTATTTAGTAGATACGCCAGTCTTCTTCCACCAAAATTGAGGAGACGTTAGGTCGAGGCGGTGCCACCCAACCCCCGTAACTATGATTGGTGCATTTCCACAAGTGCGAGTCCACTGTAGCCGAGCCGTATCTCAGCAACTGCACTTTCCCGTGTACAGTGTATTTAGAAACTTTCGAAAAAGGAAATGTAAGAAAGAGAATTATCAGACGTAGATCTTCGGACTATCAACGTATTTTGAAGATGGTGTCATAGTGCAAGATGAAAAGAAATGGCCGCCAGTGAACATGAATACAAGTTCAGATGATTACTCATGGCTTCACGGAAAATGAACATAACGGGCTAGAGATAAGTAGAGTGAAAGCTGATGAATTAAGAGACAGCGAACAAACGACGAAAGACGACATGACTAGGGATGGCGGAGTAAATAGAGACTTGATGCCATTTGAATTAGATCGTATTGACTTATCTCACTCCATATCTCCCCTACTCTTGCCCACCTAATAAGCATAGCTCCCAACACTATATCCATTCTTCCCCGCCATCGCTCCTCTCCCTCCACTCCTACTCTGCTGGAATGCCTTCCTCTCCCTGGCCTTCCTCTCTGTCGCCCGGTACGCCTGTGCCTTTCTTGAGGTGGGTGGGTAGGAAACGTAATTTCTCTTGTCATAGGCGCGGCAGTTCTCGAGGTTGTTGAGATCGTTGGGGTCGGGGTGGGAGGAGCAGGAGCCCATTTTCGTGGGTTTTAGGGGGGAGGTAGTGTTGTGGTTGGACTTGGGGAAGGTTGAAGCGTGGGATGTTTTTATTTAGAAGCGCTTGTGTTCTAAGTTTCGATGTTCAGGGGGCGATTAGGTGGTTAGTGGTTAGTAATTGAAGATATATGTACCGTTCGCGCGGAAACAAAGAGCAGGCGAGTGGTGTATATTGAAAGAGATGTTCAGGGTGGAGAAAGAAAAGAGTCTTTGTTCATTGGACTTTGAGGTCAAAGGAAAAGCGATGCTACAAAAACCGAAGTAGAACACAAACCGGAAGAGCGCGCACAAAGAAAAGCGAACGAAAATAGAGGAAAGTCTCCCCAAAACGGGGTGGTCATACGAGAATAGAGGATAGAAGTTTGAGGTCCCCGAATGGCCATGTCCATGTCGCTGTCGGCAAAGTGTATAGAACTGTAACGAAATGACAGTACTACGCCGTGACTCGAAGAAGAAAGCTATGGCATGGTGTTCCCTATCTCGCCTCTAACTTACATGAAGCCAACGTTGCTGCTCTAAAAGGCGAGGTGAAGGTATCGCGTCAGTGTAAATGAGAGATCATTGCTGCTCGTGGAGACTACATTAGCGCAAGGTAATTATCTTCGATGCTGATAATCCGTTAATAGTACAATACCCGGAACAGTTGTGTCCCCAATCTTTCTCTCAAGCCATGGTTCGACAAGTGCGTACACTGCGACCCGGAAAATACAGTCACCGTCCGAGTCTCTGTTTCCGCTGGAGGAGTGAATATTGCACCTCTGCCAATGGTTGCTAATTCTGGGATACACTCCGAGGTAAATCCCTTGTGTGACTGAAATCTCGGTCTGGTCCAAGATGAAGGCTCTCTGTCTCCGATTGTTGCTGGCGAAGAATATAGATTATAACAGACGGTATGACGGTGGAATCCCGCCATCAAAGCGCAAGTCAACATGTTTCAGGTTTAGTAAATAGATGCCGAGGAAGCGGAATGTATTTTCCCAAGCACCGTCGTCTTCGGTGAAATGCTCAACGGCTATATCTCCCTACCAGCGTCGTAGCTTACCGAGAACAAGTGAGCTGCAATACGGTACGGAAAGCTATTGAATGAGCTTCAAATTGTACGCCCCGCGGTCTTTCATAAAGGGACCGCCATCTGCAAGTGTTGCATATGAAACATGTTCTTACTATAGAATACCTCGGGGGGCCATTTGGTATGTTCTTGTTGACGAGGAAAGCATTCAAGCATGGAACGGATTTGGAGGTGTAAATGGCGACCTCGCAAACTGGCTCTGGGAGATGAAGGCGAGGGTAGAGAGAGGTGGAACGTCTCATTACGACCTCGTCGTAGGCTCCGGGACACATCTTAGTTATGTGGATACAGCCTTCCTGGACTATGACGGTCTCTTGCAGCCCTGTCTTGTCGCTCACCACGTAGGCATACTCCTTGCAACACACTAGAAGTAGTTCTAGGATCATTATGATGATTTCGTCTGGCAGTGTGGCGAACGAAGAAATCTGGACTACTGGATGCTTGCAGCTGTGCAAGCATCGTAATTAACTTTAACATGGAAAATTTGAAAACCTAATATCTTACAACAGGGTGCTGGAGATAGTCAAGGCGTTATTCACCGGACATGCGGGCTTCTTTGAACTATAGGCACCGTCATGTCTCGCCACAAGTATGGTCGCAACTTCTTAGATGTTTGGACAAACAGAGCTCAAGATATTCAATTTAGATGAAGAAAACAGTGCGAGACAAGACGTGGCCGCGCTGAGCTAGCAACAGTGAGAGCCTCGGGATATCTACCTAAGGAGCCAGACAGCGCTCGGCCAAGAGCCAGTCATTTACCTGAGGCCGGTAAATCATTGGGCGAATAATATTGCTATGAAGGAATGTCAACTTGCAAAAGGATAGGAACACATCAGAAGACAAGGCATGGTTACCAACGTCATGCTAGCGACAGGTTACTGGATGGTTGTGCTTGAAATGCTTCTGTAGTAGCTGGTGGTTGGGGAGAATGGAAAATATCAAATGCCCCCTCGGCCAAACTTCGGCTCCGTAAACCTTCTCAATAGAATACTTGTACCCACTAGTAATCACACTCCTCTATATACCTTATAGGCGACAATCGCATACGTGCCTCCTCCCATACCGCGTTACTACAACAGTGCATGTCGTGACCGCCGCTGAGGCTGTGGGATTGCATCGAGCATTGGACTTCTGGGCGTCTCGCGCGACACCTTCACGACTTTCAATTCAGAATTGCCACAGTACACAACCACAATGCCGTGGTTCTCCATCCTCCCAGCCCACCTCACGATTGTGGAAACTTGGATCATACGGTTTTTCGTAAGCCTAGGCTTACGTTCCATCACGGACAAAATTTGCTAACATCGCTACCTTAGCTGCTATTGGGTATCATGACTATTGGGCCATGGGCCCTTTTCATCATCTACGACGTCCTTCTTTACCTTGTTCGAGCTGTCGCATATGAAATTCCATATATTGGTGGAAGAGCCCGAGGCAGGCAGAGACCTCGAGCTCCAACCTTGGCAGAAAGACCGAATGGTCGGGCCCGGACTTTCAGTATTGGGGGACCGATGACGAGTGGCAGCGAGACAGATGATTTTCAGACTGCGCGAGCGAAATCGCGGAATGCGTTCTCGTCAGATGACAGTAATGCTATCGCTGAAGAGGACTGAAAAGCAAGAGGTGGCTCTGTCCGGTCTAAAAGTAGACGAAGATGTCTATGGTATGGTCAAAGGCCCACGACAAAGCTCAGAAGATTATATGCAGCTATTCAGTATAACCTATGTCATGGAAGATCTTCAGTACACGCTCGCATTGTTCGCTCGGTTCAGAGGTCAATGACAATGGCTATAATAGTCTCAAGGACTACTATTCGTACACAGAAGACTCCGATGCGGACAAGTGCTTCTATTGCACGGATAATAACTCCTCGAGCGATCCGAACATCTGAAAGATTTAGCGCCAAGCTGGGAAACATTAACCATTCTTGGCAAGTATAGCAAGCATGTCGTATTTCAGCAGCAGATGATCTGCGAACCTGCCCAAAGTCACTGGCCAAACACATCTATTGTGGTTTGTTCGATGCGTGGTTCGCCACCTCAACTATTACGGAGACGCAAACCAGTTATAACGATAGCGAGAGCTCAATACGAAGTAAACGAATTCTCAGTTCTGTATAGTAGCCTCTTACATTATTCAACGACGGCTGTTACAAATCGGGTTCTGCAGGAAGCCGAAGCGGGAAGGACCTGACGTCTGAATCTTCTCAGCCATAGGCCTGACTAATAGACATAACCACGGGCCCAGCGCCGCATTGGTATGTCGTGCGATCTTAGCGGCAAGTATGAGGCTCTCGATCTCCGCAAAATTCCATGTTTGCCATTGCCGTCAGCGAGTATGTTTGTGTGTTGGCATATCACGAACCTTTCTAGTCAGCCTAGGCAACCAAACTTTTCAAGTGTGATCACAATTGATATTGGAGCATCATATTTAGATCTTCTCGAGAGCACAATTTTTGTCTTGTGGGGGTTCTTGTTGCTTTTGATAATTTGACACCTTGAACTACTAGCTACCATTATAGCCATGCTGCATCCACCAAATGGGCCTACTCCTTGCACTTCAAAGATGATGTCCGCCCACCCTCAGCATGATTCTTACAGATCACTACCGGGTACACCCCTTGGTACTGACCCTCGTATGATGAACTTGGACCTGGCGAGCGGCTTGGACCAGGCCCGATATGGTCTCTCACCAGGCGGTTATTTCGACAGCGGTACACGATGTGGAATGAGCCCTATGAGACCAAGGACGCCCTATGCCAATGATTTTGATCTAGAAGAAGACTACAGATATAACCCGTCTCGCAGTCCCGGTCCGACCCATTGCTCAGAGACGAATTCAGCTGGTATATACTCTACTGTCTGCCGGTAAGTTCAATTGTGGTCCCAGCCGAAGCTCATGACTGACTAGATCCGTTTGAAGAGTTAACCTAGCAGCAACGCTAGCTAACTATGGAGTTCCCCATTACGCAAAGTATGCTAAGATCAATCCACACATGACTGAGGAAGGTCGTTATCCCCAAGAATTCAATCTTCCTAAGACTGTAGATCAAATGAAGGTTCTTGATAGTAAGTGGACTCGGAGCTCTGCTCTCGTTATGTCTTTTCCCGGTGTTCTCAAAGGTCTATGCACTCGAATCCCCATGTTGTCTGCTCGCGATATATAGTTCTATGCCAATAACTTTGCCCTTGTGTTAACACCACCGAATTAGATCTGATTACATTCTACCCTTCAGCGCTAACACCAGACTTTTGACAGACAGCCAGCTCGATCGAATCATGCAAGCCTACCGTTTGCCACTTGATCTTCGCTCCATCAACCCAAGCGGCCAATATACGCGAGAATCTACAAGCAGTACACGTGTACGTCAAGGAAAGCTCAACATGCTGTTGGAATATCTAGGAGCGTATAAAGTTCTGGAACATGAGAGGCTCAAAAGAGGATCTTACAAAGGGGAATGGAACTAAATGAGGGGTGCCAAGCTGGTGACAGTTGTGTGGAGGAGTGGTTTGGCTGTGATGAGGGCGGCAAGATATATTTAAGAAGAGGCTTTTCGATGGGCTCTTACAACACTCGTGTCGGCGCAGCCAAATGGCGTGGTACTGGAAGTTGAACCGATCTAAAATCACCTTGTCCAACATCTTTTACTCTTCGATCTGGCAGACAGAAGGCGTTGGAGCCTGGAAATAAATTGCAGACAAATATCTGGGGGCGTGATGGGTAAGTGATTACGATCTGGAAACTCATGGGTAGTAGATTGGATAAATCCTTGAATTGGAGACTGATATGGCGAAAGTTGTTCATCTAACAGAAGGCTACAACGAACCTACTGACAAGAACATGTACAGTAAGAGCAGTTGATGCATTTCTGAAAGCCAGGAGCAAAACTTCTGTTAACTAATATTACCTGCCTCAAGGAGAGACACCTGACCTTACCCACAATCCTGCCGGCTTAGCCATCCCGGTCGAACTAATATACTGACACCTCTGCCGCTCAAGTCGACGTCTAGGTGTTTCCAATTGCTACACTCTAATAGAGGGTCGCGGGGTTATATCAAAACAACCCACGTATACTCACTCCTTCCCCCGTATTGTTACTATCTTACTGCCTCACTCATTCCAATCTTGGTCGACGGTTTCGTCTTTTCATAGTTTTTACCCTCTTCTCTTCTTCCTTCATTATACATTCATCTCGAATCGTTACAGATTGAACTCTCAATAGCTGGTTTTTAATCGATGAAACAAATGTCATCCTCTAACACTCCGCTCGCAACCGCCACCAAAGCCGCCAAAACGGTCGACGTCCCTCCCCTCCGCTCGCTCCTAACCACAGGCACGTACATCCCCGGAGCAAACTTCCCTTGATCTGATCCGCAAGTCGAGTTATCAGACTCGTCTTGAAGGCGGAGAGAGAGAGAGCAGATGATCTACCCACTTTCAGATCCCCAACCCTACCTCATGAACTCGTCTTTCGCCATTAAAGACGCTAGCTCCGACTTCCTCCCAGGCACCATCGACCCCAAAGATCTCGCCATCTCCGCCCTCTGTAGCGGCTTGCCAGAGGTCTACGCCTGCCTGCTAGACGCCGGTCTCGACATCAACCACCGGCTCCCCGGCTCCCCGGCTACACCGGCTCAGCTCTCGTTACGGCCTCAATAATTCGCCAACGTCCCCCTAATCAGCTTCCTACTCTCGAGGGGCGGCGGTCCGAACGACAGCGCGAGTTGGGGCGGTCCTCCTTACTTGCGCAGTCTTGCTCTTGCGGCTGGGTCGGTTAAAGCTGGGGGTCCGGAGGCGGTTAGGGTGGTGCCGGGGGGAGGAGCGGAGTGGAGGGGGATTGGAGTGGTGCAGGTTGGTGCTGCGAAGGGAAGAGTGGAGTGTTTGAGGGCGCTGGTTAGGGGGGGGAGTGGATGTTGGTGATGTTGATGGAAGGGTTGAGGGTGGGAAGAGTGGGTTGGTGCTGGCGGGGGAGAAGGGTCAGATGGAGACTGTGGAGTTTTTTTTTTGAAGGAACGTGGAGCGGAGAAGTAGGGAGTGATTGGGAATGATTTTTGTGGTTGGGAATCCCAGTTCCAGCTGGCTGAAATAGTTATAATCGGTTCTCTGATTGCCGCGTTTCAATTCAACACATGAAGGCCAGGTACTTCTGGTGTCATTCACCCTGAAAGCGCGGCAGCATTTCTCTGCTTCGAAGGACAATTTTCTATCGGAAGTTTTTGATGTAGTATAGAGGTTTAAGAGTGACCTGTACGGAGTACAAGAAGAAGAGAAACATACCAAATGGCAGTCTAGTCTTGATAGGCACATACCAAAATCCACGCCGATAACAGAACCTCAAGTAGGTAAACTTAAACGGATCCCGTGACATAGTATCTTAGCCCTACCATACCAGAAAATCCCTCCACCACGCGAACCCGCCATCAACATCCCGAATCATCAACCTCCATAGACCAATATTTGAACTTAAGGTGGTAGATGGTTTCCTATTATGCCCATCTGACACGAAAGACCTGGTTATGAAGGCCCCCCGTACAGTTCTCGGCGCGAAAACTACGCGGTGACCGAATGATGCGTTTAATTCCGAGCTCTCGTTCCGAAATCCGGGGTTGATATGACGGTCGGAAGTGGCCACGCTTGATATAACGTCCAGCTCTTTACTTTCAACATGGTGCATCCTTCAGCATATTAACTATTAAGGGTTGCAGCGGAGCAAGCACTGCAATGGCATACTCCATAGGCGACCGCATCAACAAGCAGGCCCCGCATCATGAGTCTATCAAGGCACTGTGGGAGAAGAAGTGGAGATTCCCCGTAAGGCAGAGAAGTGTTGATTGTAGAATGCTGCTAATTAGCACTTCAGTGCAAGATCGGAGTCTACCCCTTCATGGACGGCAAGCTCGAGGATTTCGAACCCGTCTTCAGCCACATGATCGAGTCTGGAATCAGGCCCCCCTATGATTTTGACGCATATGCCAGTCATTTCTTCCCAGCCGCTGAAGCCCTCGTAGCCAAGGCTCACACCGCCGAGGAATCTTCGGACCTTTCGCAAGCCTCCGCCCTCTACCTCCGCGCTGCAGCCCTCTACCGCATTGCCCGCTTCCCCATACCTCGCTCCCCAAAGCAGAAGGAAGCTTGGAAGTTGAACAAAGAGACCTACGTATCTGGCGCAAAGCTACTCCCTGGCAAATTCAGCGATGTGCATATCCCGCATACGCACGCCGTTGAGGGCGAGGGCGCAAACATCCCAGTATATATGCGGCTACCAGAACATGCCTCACCCGATTCGCCTGTTCCTGTAATCCTCCAGATCTTTGGTCTCGATGGTTACCGCACAGAATTCACTCGCAATTCTACCGAATGTCTTGATCGGGGCTGGGGCTGTATCGCCGTCGAGATTCCCGGTACCGGCGACTGCCCGGCCCTGAAACATGACCCGCTGGCTGCGGAGCGATTGTGGTCGTCACTGTTGGGTTGGATGGATGCGCGGAAAGAGCTAGATGCCAAGAAGCGGGTCGCTTGGGGGTTGTCCACGGGTGGATACTATGCCATGAGATTAGCCCATACGCATCGGGAGCGGCTGGCGGGTGTGGTGGCGCAAGGGGGAGGCTGTCATCGAATGTTTGAGGGAGAGTGGATTGATAATGTTGATCATCTTGAATACCCGTTTGAGTGAGTCTTGCTTTCTCATCACCTCTCTTGTTAGGAAAGGGGCTTATTAGAATCAGTCTGGCCGAGTGCTTAGTGGAGAAGTGGGGCTACGAGAACGTAGAAGCTATGAAGAGTGATGCGATGCAGAGGTTCTCACTGCTAGAAAACGGCGTCCTGGATCAGCCGAGTACGAGGCTCCTGCTTGTCAATGTAGGCTACTCACACCAAACTCTTCAGTAGGCGGGCTAACGCAGTACAATCAGGGCATGAACGACGAGATATTTCCAATCGAGGACTCCATGATACCGCTACACCATGGCAGCGTCAAGGATGCGCGGTACATTCCGAATAGCATGCATATGGGCGAACCAGCCGCAGGTCCCATCATTTTCAAGTGGATTGAAGCAATCCTGAGAAAATGAGAATGTGGCCACTACGCATGTGCAGTAGCTAGAGTGTTCTGCGTATGTAATTGCGGTTATCGATTAGCAACGAAGCGAGTCCCTTTATTAGTGTGGTATTTGAGTCCTTTTGGTGCACAGCTGTGGATGGATTGGATTACAGTAATTGCCATAACTATATCAGCCCCCCTTCGGCCCTTTGATGTTTTGATGCCATTATTAACTTTACCCCTTTCCCCCAGCGCAAAGACTTGGGCATCAATATCTCAATGTAGGCTCAAGGAGTATATATGATATGCGGGGACTGCGGTTTAGCTATGCTCTCGTGACCAACATGATTTCAGAGCGTACACGCATTTAACCGCTAGTCCCCGAAGCAGATGACATACGTCACTGTTTCGAATGATACTTTCTAGAGTATGTGGAGTTTGAACAACACCTATGATTTACTCTGTACAGAGCAAATTTCATTGACTCGACTTTGAGCTTCCATTTAGGATTCGGAGCCAAAGCCTAGCCATCGAGACACTGCAATACATCAAATACTTCGTTTTCAACCATGTCCAGAATAAGAGCGTCCCTCATTTTCCGCCCTTTCTCCCAGCCGCGCTTCACCCCTCGCACCGCTACACCAATCGCATTTCCTCAGCAAAAACGCTATGCGGGTCAAGATTACGGTTCGGGACAAGGAGACCCAAAAGGGGAGGACCCCCAAAACCAAGGCTCGAATCCATCAGCAGACTTAGAGCACCCCGGTCCACCTCCGCCAGCCGAAGGTCAAGGCACAGGAGGAGGGCCAACAAAAGCTCACAGTGGGGGCCATAACACACAGCAGAACGACTCAAGTAGTGCGAGTAGCAGCGGCAGCGCAAGCGGGAGTAGTGGTGCACAACCAAAGATCCACAACTCAAAGGTCCCATCCGAGGAGAGTGACGACGTGAAGCAGCACAATGAGGATATGGGAAAGCGACATGATAGCTCGCATAAGCAGAGCAACGATGACGGGAAGGTTGCGAAGGGCTTTTGGAGTGGTGAGCAAAGGCCTATGACTGCCTCGTGCTCTGGGTTGCAAAGGACTGACAAATTCATTAGGGCAAGGCGGTGCTGATCGAGACCCATGATCTGGTCAATAATTCGGAAGAGGCATGTATGCTAGGGGGAGGCTTTGGGGTTTACGACAGAAAAGTAAAATGTACTATACGAAGTGAGGCTCTACAAGACATTCGACCGGACCATTTAGCCTCCGTCATGGCCTCATGGCCTCATGATTTTCAAGTAAACGGCTGTGCATAGAGAAAACATTCAAATCTGGATGCGCTGTAACACAATGCATTTTGGATGTTCAAGCATGCTTTGGGAGTGGCAACGTTGGTACAGCACCACTCAACCAAATGGAATTTAGTTGAGAGAGTACCTTGTTTCTCGGTAAAGACTCTGATTTCCCAGTGAAATCAGAATGATACCTGGCAAAGTGAAGGACCCAGAATTGCAGGTGATGGCGCTGTCAGACCTGGTAAACATAAATTACGTCACTCTTCACACCTAAGCTGTTTCCCGCCCTTTTGTTTTCTGCACACACCTTGTTTGTTGCTCAACCACCTTGGATTCTAACACCACTTACCGCAGTAAGCTCTGATCCTCTTTTCTCTTACGCATACATTGATACTGATCGTACAAGGTCAACGGAAGTTTCAAGAGTATTGAAGCCAATCAGGATGAAGATTTCTTTGTCCTCTATCTTGGTGCTGGCCTTGGCCGCAGAAAGCACCGTTGCCAGTACATGGTTTGGCAAGGCCGGTCAGTAGATCATCCTCACTGCTCCTGTAGCTTCAAGATACTTTTTCATTATGATTGGGGTGCGACAGCTTGGTGTATCGCAGTTACCCAAGTAAAGGTGGTTGGAGCTTCGCGTCTGGCCCAGCTATCAATTTCACTTTGAGGAAAATCCTTATGTCTTGCATAAAGAGTCACCGTTAATAAAATCCCGCTAACTCTGTTTACAGCATACAACAAGTGGCATGAGACCGAGTTGGAGAGATGGTTGTCAGATCACAACGTCCCTTACCCGACGCCAGCGGATCGAAAGGACTTGGAAAACCTTGTAAAGAATAACTGGGAGGTCAAGGTGTCTTCTCCCTACACCGACTGGGAACCTTCACAATTACAATCCTATCTAAAAGCAAAGGGTCACGATGTCAAGAAAGGCACCGAGTCGAACAAGGAAAGCCTTGTCAGTCAAGTCAAGAGCTACTGGCATGAGAGTGCAGACACCGCGTCTAATTCATACAATAGTGTGAAAGACTGGATTTTTGATGGGTCCTCCACAAATTCCACAGCGACAAGACATAATTTGCTGACATGAACCACGTAGTTGGACTGATTCTCAACTCAAGGCGTTCCTTGATAAGCACGGTATCCCAGCTCCTCAGCCGCGTAAGCGCGATTCACTCCTAGCCACTGTTCGTCAGAACTACGACTCGGTAGCCAAGAAGGTTGGAGAGACTGCTCACTATCCTGGCAACTGGCTCTATGAGAGCTGGACCGAATCTGACCTGAAGGAATTCCTTGACGAGCGTGGAGTCCCCGTTCCCCAGCCCACTACTCGTGACAAGCTCATCGCCCAGGTTCGAAGACACTCGCGTCTTTCTGCACAGAGCATGAAAGATGCCGCAGCCTCTGCGTCTTCGTCCGCCAAGGCTGCGAAGGAGAGTCTCAGTGACATCGTGTTCGATGCCTGGAGTGACACCCAGATCAAGGAGTGGGCTGATAAGAATGGGATCAAGGTGCCGCAAGGCTCCAAGCGTAACGAGCTCCTAGCGCTCGCTAAAAAGCACCGCGCATCTTTGACTGGCGATAATATTCTTTCTTCTGGGTCAAGTGCTCTTAACGCTGCCACTACGAAAGCAGGAAACCAATTCGCCAAGGCTACGGATGATGCCTCGCTCAAGAGCCAGCAAACATTCGACAGTGCTATCGACACTTGGAGCGACAGCCGCCTCAAAGCTTTCTTAGACGCTCGTGGTATTCCGGTACCTCAAGGTAGTAAGAAAGACGAGCTCATCGCTCAAGTTCGACTCAACAAGCACAAGGCCGCCACTGGATGGTCTGCTTGGACTTTTGACACTTGGACCACTGAGAATCTCCAGTGAGTACGTCAAGCTGTTCATCTTGCATGGCTAATATCTGCAGGAAATGGTTGTCCTCACAGAACAAAAAGGCTGCGAACAAAGCTGGCGCTTCCCGCGACGACCTCCTAAAACAGGCACAAGACAGCTACGCTAAGGCGTCTAAGGCTGGTGGCAGCAACTACGCTTCAGCAACATCCTACCTAGCGTCGACCACCGACGCAGCCAAAGACACCACCTTTGACAGCTGGTCCGACTCTGAGCTCAAGTCTTACCTCGACTCCTACGGTGTGCCAAACTACCAGGGAAGCACCACCAACGAGCTCAAGGCCGCAGCACGTCGCAACGCCAACTACTTCCGTTACGGTACGTCTACTCCATCCGAGACCATTTACGCGAGGCTGTCCAATGGAGCTCAGTGGGTTCTGGATCAACTCAAGATTGGAGCCGCGAGTGGCCGCAAGGAGGCTGGCTATCAGGGCGAGAAGGCCGCGGACGCGGTCAAAGAGGGTGTGAAGACTGCAACCAACCGCGCGGGTGAAGCGACCCAGAGAGCGGGAGACAAGGTCAAGGAGGAGTTGTGAGCAATGCGGGGGGGCCGAATACGAGGCATCCAGATTTGGAACGGACAAACCGAAGGTGGGCGAAGGGAAGTAGCTCCAGCAAGTGTGTGCCAAACGATAGCCGCCAGGTTATATTAGGTTTGTAAAACGTTTAGCCAAGTAGGTACGGAATAGGTAGTCTGTAGTCAGCGAAATGCAACAATTGATGCCTCCGGGTTCCAGCCTTCTCATGCCCATCCATCTCCGATGATGTCCATCCAATGATGCACTGGTCCAACGGCACAACAATGCTATTATTACTTCAGTGTTGGACCATGATACTGTACCGTAAGGAGTAATGTGGCTCGCGTGCGGAGAATTCCTTTGACCCAGGGGTAGTAGTACATACATTGTACATGGGTCGATAGAAAGCCTGAGCGTTCGTCTATGTATGTAGCGCTTATACTGTACAGGGAGTATTGAGTTATTCCGTAGTTCTACCTTAAAACCTTTAGGGAACGATTTCGGCACGACATGATCGACATTCTCCCTTAGACTCGCCCGTGACACACTAGATGCGGCAAAAGCTCACACGGTCACACTCCCCACTCCCCACCCGGTAGGTACTCAGAGAGAGCAGCCTAGGAGACGGTCGCCTTGTCTTCCCATATTACCATGCTCATGCCTCCGCCGTCACACCTACTCCCACACATTAGGCCCATTCCCCGCCAATCCCCGCAAGAACGAGCACATTGGGCTATGTCAGCCAAACCCGGAGAAGCTTCGAAGGAACGGAAGTGGAGAGAAAGAGAATGAGTATTATTATAGACTGACTCAGACCGCCACCTGGGATTGGAGGGATTTTTACTAAGAAATTACGCTCGCTACTCGCACACACACGACGTTCGTTATGGGATCTATCATGTCTCCAACTCGGCCGATCATCCTCCATCTTGGAGACCCAATTGAGCACAATCTCTACATCCGCGAGCGTTTACTCTCGCGGTTCGACATCGCCAACCCTCCCCTCGCTGACCTCAACCGTCCCGCCTTCATCCACCACCTGAAAGAAAGAACATGGGGCGACTTCGACGCGATCATGAGACCCTTCTGGAATACTGGTGGAGAGATGGGTAAATGGGACAAGGAACTGATCGAATTGCTGCCAGAAGGTGTTAAGATATACGCCAGTGCAGGGGCCGGATATGACTGGGTGGATGTGGGCTGTTTGGCTGAACATGGTGAGTTGGCTACTCGGGTATATACGACGAGGCGGTCCGTCAGGCTTTATCCCATAGGCCCAAGGGACGATATGTAGAGGCAAGGAACAAAGTTTTGCGAGCACGCAGAGGCTAACAGCACTCGTCCAGGTATCCTCTACTGCAACGGCGCAGGGGCCTCTACGGAAGCTGTGGCCGACATGGCCCTCTACCATATCATTTCTGTCTTTCGGAACATGACCTGGTCCCATCTTGCCGCCCGTTCACTTGATTCCGAGAAATGGCTCGATGCCCATCGCAACGCTCCAAGTCTCTCTCACAACCCGCGTGGGCACACCTTAGGTATCATTGGGCTTGGAAACATTGGCTATGCAATTGCTCAGAAGGCGTTCAATGCGTTCGGCATGAGGGTGCTCTACAACGACGTTGCGAGGAAGACCACCAAACAAGAACAGGCTATACAAGCGACCTTTTACGAACATCTCGAGCACATGCTAAACGTCTCCGACTGCGTCCTACTTGCCACTCCTTTCTCGGGCAGTGCCCTGATCACGGCCTCCACCCTCGCCCAATTCAAGGCCGGCTCTCGGTTTGTAAATATTGCCCGTGGCAGCCTTGTGGACGAGGAAGCCCTTGCTGACGCCATTGAGTCCGGTCATTTGTCAGCCGCAGGACTCGACGTGCATGCCCGTGAGCCCAGGGTCAGTGAACGGCTGGTCAAGTCTTGGAACGTGACGGTGACGAGCCATTCCGGTGGAGGAGCATTTGAGACTGTCGTCGCTTTCGAAAGATTAGCGATGGAGAATGTGGAGAGGATTCTGACTGGGGAGCCAGCACTGACTGGCGTCAATGGGCATCTGATGAAGCAATACACTAACAGAAACACATAGGGCGGTGCCCTCGGTCTACTTTGGCGGGTTATGCCACGCACTTGGCTATTTCTGCAAACTTATGGGATTGACTAGGATCACTGGAAAATGCAACAGAAGCACGATACTCTCTTCTCTACGAGACTGATGATTTAATGGCTACAAGGGCATGCATTGGTAAACTTGGTTTTCTTTACTGTCACCTTCTCTTCTGTCGATCATATCTAAAGCAACTACCTCTGGCCTCGTTTGGAGCAGCAACCTGTACAACGAACATACAAGATATTCATAGTCTGGACTATAAACTTAGTTTCTGCATTTCTGGTTTCTCCAAATATCTGGATGACGTAATCGCATTAGCCTTCTGGCCAATATTCCGATGCAGGTCATTGTGCAGCTGATCTTCAGACCGCTGTTCCAGGAATCCCAGCCCGAATACATTCCGGATGTGTGACACAGCTTGTCAACCTTTGCCACAGGTGCATGAGCGGGGGTGATGCGAAGTACAGGGAGGTCAGTAAAGATTAGCAGACACGGTCGAGACATTGGCTGCAATTTTGGAGAATTTTAAGGCAGCAACTCGAATGCGAATCCGTAAAAATAAGGCAACCGCGAGACATGTAAGCGACGCTAGCTGATACGAGGGAGGCTTGACGATCAAGACGGGAAATTATGAACGAGCAACGCCTGGGATGTCGGAAAGCTGCTTGAACCAAGGTAAGGGTATCATTCCATGAAGACAAGGGCTTAATGACATGCATGCGAAGCCAGGACCCACAGTAGCAAAGAGGATCCAAAGACCAGGATTACAGTCCTTAGCGAAAACACAAGCGACATAAATATAAGATATCAGGAGGTAAAACGCGGTACCGAGAGCGAGAAAGCGGAAGCCAGCAACCCAGACCAGCATTGCAGGGGCGTGATAGGCAAATTGAACTGGCACATTCTATGGAGGAGGCTATAGATGGTCGCAAACTCAAAAAAAGTCATACCGAAACTCCTGTAATCTGACTAAGGTCTACAGCGCAGCACAAAACCCCATCACGCGGTTCGACAGCTGCAAGTTCGAGCATATGGAAGCATAATACGAAGATCCGGTGACGGCAACGAGACGGGATATACTGCTATTATCCGGACGGGAGGGCCTCAAAGCCACGAGCCGTTGAAGCGCAACAATAGGAATTTCAACCGCTCTACAAGGTAGGCATGCCTGTAAGATATTTAGTGCAGATCGTTTTCAAGATGCCCAGGGGGATGCGCGCAGAATTAAGGACAAGGATGTTTCAATGTTAGCCTATAGCGAGGCATGCCATATCAAAAGTCAAAGCCGTTCTACCCTGAAGGAGTTCTCCTTGGGCAGGTAGTAGTTACGGCAGTTGAACAAAGGTGGAGGGTATGCCCATGAAAGTAAGAAATGCTATCAATAGATGACCAGTAATGGAGCAATTCGATAGGCACTCAAGTTCACGAGAGGTCCGGTACCAAGGTCATCCCATTCGCGACCAGTTCCAAAATGAAAAGCTATGATGAAAATGTACCTTGTCAATATGAAGGATAACAAAGCCGAAACGTTCAAACCCATACCCTCGGAAGTCTGGATATGCTACAAGGCAGGCATTCGAGATTGGCAGAACCATCCTGTCCTCGATCGGTCTCACATTGAGCAAACAAAAGCACGAGCGGAGAGCGAACAATGACATTGCAGATGACCGTTATGCACATACTCAGAATGCAAAAGCAGTCACCCAAACGCGGTTTGTTGATCGAAACGATATAGGGAAGCAAGTCAAAGCTATGGTTCGGATGCGGAAGCCCTCATTGAGACATGTACCATAGCAGTTGCGAAGAAGCACAAATGGCGAAGTTGTGTATCCGGAATAGGGATATTTGCAGATCTTGTGATAACTGACGATCAAATCAAGCGTTAGCAGACTCTAACCTCTAATTATCGAATCCAATCATAGAACAATCGTGGCTGCTCCATGTTAAGTAGCCAGAGATTTGGTGGGAAAATAGACATGTGTAAGTACTTGAACCCGACGCACGCAAGCCTACAGCAAGGCATCCCCTTTCGACAACGATCATGAAGCAGTGTTAAGCCGCGCCAGCATGACCGTAATGCAGGAAGGCGTGAGGATAAAAATTCAAAACCACTCTATTGGTGACATCAAAATCAAAGCAGGGCGTCGATACCGAAAACCTTCTGATGCCTAACAAGCTCACATTAAGGTTGCAGACATCGGCAAAGAGGCAGTGAAAAGAGGCAGTGCTATCAAGCAGCCTACCCGGATATCGGAACAAACGATCATGTATCGGGTAGGTGGATGCACAGATCTACAACGTGGCATGTAGAAGCGCAGCAACAAACATGGCCCTTCTAGATAGGCAAGCCTACAGCAACGCCTCGCACGGGAAGCAGAAATAGTAAATACAAAAGCACGGTTAATTTGGAGGCCCAGGAAGAAGCGATACCAGAATCAGGCGAGATTCAACGCGACTGTCACAATCAAAAGCAAGAAAGCTGATGAGCCGGATCCGCATAAAGCAGCTGTCAGCGCATACGAGGCCTATCCTCAAAGGCAACCGAAAGCAAGGGGAACGATCCGATGCCTATTCTCAACGAAATAGTAGCACTCCAAGTAGAAAGACGCGTATGGCAAGATCGAATTGCAAGGATTGAACGAACGATGGCTGCAAGAATGCAGATATCCAGGGTTCGGAGAGATGAAAAACAAACCTTACAGAATCGAATTCGGAAGCTAGATTTCTATAAATGCATCCGACCCAAAATGGCGTAACGATCCTATGGTCAAGCAGATCTCACGTCAAGTCGACAGAAGCACAGACGAACTATAAGCATTATCCAAGGTCGAGTTACCCAACACGATCCGATTGCCAGGCGAACAGCCTCATTCCAAGCAGGCAGAAGCAATAATGCAATGCACTCGATTCTTCCGAATGCCAGACGCGGTTGCCAAGACGTTGTGTTCTCCACGGAAGCAAGCTGATACATAGGCGAAATCCGAACCACAGCAACGCATACCTCGGACTGCAGCTCATGCGGAACTCAGGAAACAAAAACTCAGCCATCCCGAGGTAGCAGCCAGCGTACAACGAGACGTCACCTCCGAAGCCACCCCCATCATCATGCATATTTGCCTACTGACAAGCAAGCAGAGGCTGCACTGCACAACGCACCAATAATGGACGGCAGGCACCTGAGCATTGCAGAGACTGTCAAAAGTGCGTCGAATCGAAAAACACCGATCTTCAAACCAGCTTTCGGATCAAGTAGCACGGACTAGATCAAGGCATCCGATACCAAACAGCCCCATCTCATCAATCTCATACGTACAAGCAGACTCATCCTGACAAAACCCCCTTTGCCCAAAGTCATCCATCCCAGATCCTGCACGGTGAGCACGGGATCAATGCACGAGCACGAGACTCATAAGCGAGCAGAAGCACGCGGGCCGTCTGTTGTGTTACCTCGATCAGAAGCGCTCCACGGGATTGTCATCAGCACGGCACTCGACCGGAAGATTTTGAGGGAGGGCGTCGGTGCAGGCGCACCAAGCAATGTTTGGTTTGGAATTTGGGGGAAGGGGGAGCGAAGATCGGCTGGTTGTGGGATATGAGGATGATGGGTGTGTCATGTGATGACTGTCTGAAGTTACACCGATGGTTTTCAAGGGGGATGTAGGAATGAAAGATTAGCGCGAGGGTCTTTTACGCTTGAGCAGGCCACAGAGGTGGGCAGGTTAGATGTGAGTGAAGTTGCAAAGACCAAAGGCAAGAGGTGGAAGTCAAGCAGCGTATACCTCCAACCGCCTCGTCCACAACCCCCTTTTCCACCACCTTTCGAATAAAATCAATCTTTCTCAATCTCAACTCTTAAACAGGAAATCCCATCTACCAACTAAGATAGCCGCTGATATGTATTGTCAATATCCTACGATATCCATACCCTGCCCATCAACCAAACACGAAGAAATCCCGTACCACACCCCCTCCAAACCATCCGTTCTTCCCTCTACAGTATCAAGCCACCCTTTCCCCCCTCCCTCAACCATCTTTCGCCCCCTCCCCCAACCCCTCCCATCTCTCCACACATCCCCTCATCCCCCGCCTCAACCTCCTCCGCCATCTAAGCTTAAGAATCACCAGACTTCTACCTACCTACACCCTTGCATCATCCTGATAACACGGCCCGCCCGCTGCCTCAGCCACCCACACCAAAGAACCACCAAGACCACGCAATGAGCAATGTATATTTAAGCTGCCGCTGGTCTTTCAAACATGTTCGGGTTTTTTTAGGGGTTTTTTTGGTATACCGCAATACTGGATTATCTATAGTATAAAAGGATTTTCGGGATGAGGGATATGAGGAGGGGGGTGGCGTTTGGGGGTTTTTTGGCGGAAGTTGTGGTGGGGAGATAAGGGAGGGAGAAGGGGGGGAGAGGAAGGCGGTGGGGAAGTAAAGTGCTGTTGCCTGGGCAGAAGAGTAAGGCGCGAAGGAACGAAATGAGAGACAAAGAGAGAAGAGAGATTGAGGGTTGGAGTTAGAAGGCCATCACGTATCAATACTCCTCGCCCTTCTCTCAGCCTTTCCATACTCATTCCTCTGGTCCCGTTTTTTATTTATACTTTCTTTGTACTGCTATGGATATCTCTACGATGTGTGCTTTACCTACTATATACTCATCTCATCTCTTTCTTTCATCACAACCCCGTTCCTCTAACCCATCCTCCCAACCCCCCCCGAACTAAATCATTTCACCACCCTCCCTCCTCATCCTCCTCACCCCTCCTCCTCCTCCTACTCCTCCTCACACCCTGACACCCATCCGCTCTCTTTACCACCTCCCCTCCCCCCTCCCTCCTCTTCCATCCATCATATCTTTCGTGGCTTTTACACTAGGAAGTATTGTACTAATTCCGGTGAGGGTAGGTTTGAGGGGGCGTGAGGGGGAGAGGGAGAGAGGGAGGAGAAGTAGGAAGAAAGTGGAAATGGCTGGTTTTAATAAAATTCAGGTAATATACATTGATCTCATCTACGCTTCTGTATCAACTAACTAGAATTCCTCGTACTTTCTTTTTTTTTGCTAAACTAATCTCATAATTTCAAGCTCGTTCATACTCTTTTTCATTTTTCGCCTTAGTGCGTGTTTTGTGTTTTGTGTTTTGTCGGTTGGAAATGGATAAAAGCTTTCGTGTGTGACTTTTTTTCCTTTTTGGGTAAATGGCCTTGACTTACTTCTCTGAGCCGAATCGAATTGGCTTTCTTTCGTTCTCTAAACTCTTCTCTCTTGCACCACCTCTCACCACCTCGCACCACCCTCCTACTTCCACCCCTTCTCAAGCCCCATTACCCCTCCCCCTCCCCCTTTCATACAACCACCCCCTCACCAAGACACATTCAACACGTCTAAAACCCCTACCAACCTACCAGCTACGTTCAAAGCACAAATCTAGTGCGCAATCCGCAACTCAGCGAGCGAGTGCATTGAGCCATCGGCATCCAGGCGAAAAAGTGCGGGAAAACTTTGATTTCGGAAGAAAGGTGCAAAGGGGGTGCGGTAGTGAAGGTAGTGAGTGGGAGGTGGGGTGAGGATGGTGGGGGAGGGAAGTGAGAGGGTTAGGAGGGGAGGGTTGGGGGTTGTAGCGCTGTCTGTGGTATTGCTGCAAAGACAGTGAAGCAGCACCATCGCATGTTTCACGTCGCAGAAATGAACATTATCCGTCAATGTCTCAAATTTCAAATTCAAGGAATATCAGTTGAATCTCGCGAGCAGCCTGTGGTGTTTCTGTTTGCAAAGACTACGGTGCGGATTTGGGCGTAGAGAGGGGTTGGGGAGTTTTTTTTTTGGTTTTTTACGTATAGAAGGGAGGTGGGGATGAAAGGGGGGGTTGGGGGAGGTGGGTTGGGTGGTATGAGGGGGATGGTGATGGGGTGGGATGGTTGGGAGGGTGGTGATGTGGAAATGTAAGGGTTTGGTGGGAGGGGATTTGTGCTGTCTATTTTTTTCCTTCAAAGCTCTGACCGTTGAAGCAGCCCTCGTTCTCGTCTCTTATTTAAATCTACCGGTAGGCACGGGGGATGAAGCCTGATATACTTGTGTTCTATATGATCAATCACGATACATCAAATTCGTTCTTCTTTCCAACAGCCGAGAATTATCAGCTTTTCTGCACATGGTCTGCCATTATCTTGGTTTCTGGAAAACGAATCACTCAATTTTATTCTTAATCACAATGTGATCTAGACACTGTACAACTCGGTCTGAGTCATCGATGGTGCTTTATGCTAGCTTTCCACGCGCTCAGCCATCATGCGCGAATGATTGACGTACTTTCGCACTCAGCGTGTGAGATATATCAGGAGCTGTAGCTTACTGTCGTGGCGATTGAGCGTTTCGGTCGTGACGACGAAAGGGTTAGATATGGAAGGCAAAAGAAATGAGAATGATCATGGAATCCGCCCGTAAAAAGGTCGCCGTCATCAGTAGAGGGTCTGTATGCTACTATTAGGACGTCCGGATGCCACTGCTTGGGAATGTGTATGCTACTCTTTCCATCGAAAAGATTGCTAGCAGCCTCTGAAGGGCCAGCCTCTGCCTCTTAGGATGGATGCATCGATACTAGCTTGGTGCGTCGGCTGAGCTTCTGTGGGCACTGTCAACTATCAGATTGTAAAGATATTTCTGATGACCCTTTGTCGAACAGACAGATTGATATATGACGATTGGATAACCTTTCTCGGTATCTCTCATTGGCGAAGTCAAACCCTCAAATGAATCGATGAAGCAAGCTGAAATTGACTATCTCGATGACAGAAATTCGACAATGTGCGTGAAGATAACACATATAGGTGCTGCTCCCACTTCTAGACTAAAGACAGATGAGGTTTAAACTTTACCCACTTTACCCCAGCGTAAACCTCTTTGACGACAGAGTGTAGCCCGTAGAAAGCGAGCACAAATATGCAGATGCAGGCTGGGACAAACATCAAGCGGTAAATAAAAGCTTCCCAAAATATGCAGGGTAAACCCAAGGAGAGAATTTCCTGGATATTCCCATTCCGACGTCCATAAGTACCACGTGCCTCTGAGTTTCCAGAGGCCTCTAGAAGTGGAAGAAAGCGACGAATTACCTTGCGTTTGGAAAGCGGCAGCGAATACCAATCTCATCGTCCCTCAAGCCGGAACTGTCATCATGGCGAAGCTCGCTCCTCGTCATCGGGAGCGTTCAAGCGAGGTGGCAAATATGGCGGAATTCCAGAGGGTTACATGGATCGCTACAAATGCGATGGCAGTGATATTGAAGGTGCCTAGAACAACCTAATCGGTTTTGGAAGAATGGAGTGATCGAAGCTTGGTTGAATCAGTCTTTGGCGCGTCCAAGCTGCTGGGTGGGTTGAAAAGGGGACCAAAATTTGAATCCCATATTGTGCGATTGGGAATCAAGGCCGTTGGCGGCACAATCAGCCGTAATGGTCACAAGCAACCATCAAGGAGGGTGATCTGAGTGAATCGCAAAAGAGGACGGTCAGACCTTATCTCTCCAGAAGTAGTAGCTTAATATTGTCCAGGGAATATATCCGGCGGTAAAGACTTCTAGGCTTGTGACTGGTAAGTGCTGACCTACCCGCGCGAGGACCAGATGAGCCGCTTGAAAACAAGTGAGAACATTTGCCAAAGTGTCTGCTTTGCTCCCGTCGTCGATCTGCTTCGCTGTGATAGCACCAAAGCCTGCACGCTAAGATGAAAGTATATAAAGTAGATCTGATACTAGCAGGATTCTGATGGCTGGTTGACCTCTAGGGCCTGTATGTGCCCTACCGAAATCGTAGGTGAATCCTCCCATAATCAGAGAAAATTGTGATTGATCGTCTAGGGAGTGCTTTCTTGAGACATTCACAGAGTACAACTTCTCGCCTCGAAGTACTGATAAAGAGCTCAAGCCGTTACGAGCTTCGACGCTAGAATAGCCCCAAACATTCACATCACTTTGTGCGAGGAGGGATATGGTTCCCCTGCTATGGAAACATCGTGATGGACAGCCGTTCAGGTGCAGAGAATGATGGTTCCAATGCAGGTTGATACAAGTTCGAAGGTGCCACGACGTTGTTCTGGATTGTTTGACTCAGTCAACCCAAGTCTCGGAGCTATTCATATCTAAAAAGCAGAATCTTCCAATTACTGTAGATATGAAGTAGTAATCCCAGAATCCTAAACGGCGAAAAGGTGGTGCTAGGAAGTGCACCCTATTTGTATACATGCTAATGCACAACACAGGTGTGATTTGCAGCGCAGCAGGACCGACAATGGAAAATTCTGCGGCTTGGTTCGGGCTAAGATACATCCATTAGTGGCATGCCGGCCAATCGTTGCTTCTCCCTCTAGTTTCGTACACTTTTGCGACAGTTTGGCTCCTCGCGATGTCCAGAAGTTTAATAACCGCCAATCTGAAGGCTCAGCGGTTGACTGGCATTTCTCGGTCAACATATTCCATTATCATACTTCGGAAATTTCAACATGATGATCTTTATGAATATCTAACTTGAAGTATCAAAGATGACTATTTCGACTGTCGGTACTGGTCATCAAGCTGCTCATCATCGAAATTGCAGTCGGACTGATAGAAAAAGAACTTGTTAGACGGTCTTCACAGTCGAAACTTTCTAAACTTTGCAATATTCACTGGGTAGTTAAAGTGTCGATAAAATCTTCGAATTGTCGAGAGTTTGAAGTTGATGAGCGAACGCTCTGGGAAAAGAAGTAGACGTTGCAAGTACCTCGTTTTAACATACAGTCATATTTTGGATAAGTTGTTGTCGAAGAATCAGCGTTCCGATTATTCTTGGCCTAGGAAGTCTTGCTAGAAAGACAGGACTCTATGTGGCTAAGTGGGCACGACGATGACGCCGTTAGGTAAACTTGATAGATTTTCAATGAACTCTTAAGGGAAGTTACCCATGAAAGCTCGAAGATCCAGTCAAAGAGGGTATAAAAAGAGGTTGATTCCTGGTCAGTCATCTCAGTTCGGACCTCTGCTGGTAGGCATTGACGTCGGCGTCTGAAGAGAATTGAAATCCTTGATAGGAGATGCCTTATATTAGGCATCCTAGGGTTATCTTGTCCTTTGGTTATGAGTTTCTCGGGCTGGTTGCAATAGTATATGCTGCTGCGCCTGGGCTTCTGCAACCGGCTTCTTGAATATGGGTGGACGCTTCTTTGGCCACCTGGTAGGTTTGAATGATATCTGGAATACAACAGCCATTTGGATTGCTTACATCTATACCCTTTCGCTTCTTGTGACTTATCGCACACAGCCACCGTGCTGTGTGATAGACTAAACCTGTGCAAGAGCTGAAACCGTATGGAGGAGGGGCATTCGCTTTGTGTGCTCGAACCCTCAGTCTAATTTGGCTAGATTTTCGAAACAATACGGATAAGCCAGACGAACAAGCTTGCACGTTGATTTTGTTCCTCTAAACACCCACTCTGCAGGGCGATCCTTTGCATTCATTCCCAGAGTCAGCTTCACTGTTCAAACAAAAAGCTGTATACGTCGAAAAATCCGCAAGAGTTCGAAAAGTACAAGGAGTATGATCGGCTTAGCAACCAAAGCAACGTGTGGTGTACCTTAGATTCCTTCGGCTCCTCTGAAACCTCTTCGGAGTAATCCATAGGTCATGGCCATTCGAGCCGAATCGTTCTTGCTAAAGCCACGGAGTTAGGTCGAGTCAAATAGAAGGAATTGTGGGTTGATTGAACCTAAGTGTTGCTACCGAAGACCAATGGGTTAGGTCGAGACTCCAAGGTGTGCGTCAGAAGACTTTAGTGCCGAAAGTCCTTCCGTAGACACGGACCCCAGAGCTTCATATATCAAAGCTGCTATATTCAGCGACAGGAGACAGAAAATCATTTCGTGAGTGGTTTATTATGAGAAATAGGAATTTTAAAAAGACACCCAATGCAGAAATTCGCAAGCTGGCGGTTGTCATACCCCGTTTGTCCTAAACGTGACGATGTGGAGAACACCCCACGAGTCTTCGACTCATAGAAGTAGTCTTCCACAGACTCGTGAATATACTGTACATAAGCCCGAGAACGGAGTTTCGCAGAAGCCTTGACTTCTAGCAATCCACCAGAATCAGTCCGGATTGCCCTTTCCATTGCATCATGGTTCACAGATCACCAACGAGCATCGCTGTCCGCAATCCGTCCAGGTTAAAATAGAAGCAAGGACACCACTTCCGCCGGATGGAGTGGCTCACTTCTTTCGTCAATGGTCTGTTGGTTGACGAATCAACCAAAATATGAACATTTTTTGGAACAATCCTATTCAGGTATCTACAGCATGTTTCATCATGGTCTGACTTGATATTCTGTACTATCATCCTAGAGCTTGGACCATCAACAGTCCCGAGGTAGGTGAGCCTCAACTTCCATTCTGATATCGGTATTGTTAGATCCCTTAGAGCAATTTCTGTTCCTTGGGTGCTGATATGGGGGTGGTGTTTGCCCAAGAGAAAACCGCGTGGAGTAGTATTCTCTGCATTTAGAACCACCTCCAAGTATGTTACGACCGCCCGAGTTTGGTCTGTGGCGGCAATCATCAACTGCGTCGAGATAAATTCGCACACACTCTGGTTGTAGATTTAGAATCAAGGAAAGAAACATATTCTTCAGCTTATTGAGTTGCCCATTGCCAGTTCTGGCCTCGAGTTGCTTTGCTAAGGCGACGATTGTCAAGCAAATGCTCTTATAAGCAATGGACGTTGGAAAAGCCACTGGAAATATAGATTTCTGAACATGGCGGTACAAGACCATTCTAACTTTTCCTTTTCCCGAGCGTTGAGCAAAAAGGAGTACGATCACGAATCTTCATCGCTACCGAGCTTGCTCCAAGCCGGCCTTCGTCAAGAGTTGACATATGAAGATGGAACCAACGCGACAAAACATGGGTCGAGCCTACCGCTGCCGACTATGCACGGTCTATATGTTGGGTTGAGGCAGTATCTTCGCCTCCCCTTCTTTCCCCTCAATCCGAGCCTCCCTCGCCATATCCATTTTCTCCTTCAGGTCTTCTTCCCCCCAAAGACCGAGAGCCTGAACATCCATCTCCTTCTCCTTTCCAGTCCTGGCCGCAAACCATGTCCCTCTTGTCTCCATTTTCTCACTCATACCGCCACCAACGGCATCGCAAAAAGCAGCCCAATCTTTGAAAACCCTCTTTCCCGCTTCCAGTCCCTCTAAGAGCATGGCAAAACAATGTGGCATCGCTTCCCATTGCTCCCATACCACAGGGACCCCCTGCTTCGCCGCCTTCGATGCAACCACCTTCCCCTCGTCCACTAGCATCTCCTCTCCATACCCCATCCACAGCGGACAACTCCCCGTCCAATCCTTGGCAGCAATAGGCGACACAAGTGGGTGACACAGCATACTAATATCACAGTACAGATCTCCACGTGGAGGATCCGTAGGCCAGATCTCGCAATGCGGGAAATTAGCCGCCTTTTCCCGGGTAATGGGAGGAGGGAGGTAGTCGTAGTGTACGTTATCAGAGATAGATGGCATACAGCGGGTCATGTCCATCCATGGTGAATGTGTAGCTACGCCTGCTGGGAGTGGAATGTCGACTGTATGATCGTGGAAACGGGTTGTCGATGGCGAAGTGCGGTTGATCTGTAGAATGAGCTGGAGAAGAGACATGCAGAGATTGGCGCCCGCAGAGTCGCCTGCGAAGACGATGTTGGAAGGGGGGACTGGCTCGTGCAGGGAACCAGGGGGCGGGTAAAGAAGAGAGAGATAAGCAAGGAGCGCATCGAGGAGGGCTGCAGGGAAGGCTGCTTGTGGGGAAAGGCGGTAGCGAACAGAGAAGCAGCGGCCCCGAGTAAGATGTGCAAGTTTGGCAGTCGTAGAACGGTGGGAAGAGGGATCGCATAGGAAATAGGCGCCACCGTGAAAGTAGAGGATAGTGGTCGGACTGGAGACTTCAAACATAAGTTTCTCATAGTGCTGGGCCTCTGAGAGGTCGGGACGGCGACGGTTTGAGTGAACGCTAGAGCGATAACCTGTCCATTCAGCTTCTACGGGGCTGATGTCTGGGATTGTGTATTTTTTGCCTCCCTCGTGCATGTCTTCGACGGCTTTAACAAGAACATCCCGCAAATCATTTTCTTCTGGTCTCGGTAATGTAACCTTCGATATCCACATGTTCCCCTTGATGCCTGGATCTTTTATGCTGAATCGCTGCTGTTTCGAGACTGGGATCGGGGTTGGGGAGTCGAGAAGGGCGCTTATAAAACGAATAGTGAGTTCGGTCTTCAGATCCCATTTCGCAGATGTAGGAGAGAGCCAGAGGGAATGCCATAGTGCTGTTTTGAGAAGAAGTGGTACTTGAGGAACGAGGACTCGGATTAGGGCGGTGGGGCTGGTGTCCATTGCGTTAGGGGACGAGATAGGGAGACGAAAGAAGAGAATATAGAGTAGAGGTGAGATGAATACATGATGGGGCGATTGGGAGGTTCCAGTAGGATTGAAACATCCAAGGTTGCAAGTCGACTTTGCTATGGTCCAGAACGTCATCGTTTGTCGATTAACCTCGGCAAGTTTAACCCAGTACGAGTAGAGGATCTAAGGCCACACTAATGCTAGCGTGCGCAGGTAAACTAAGGTACGAGTGTACTGCTGTTTAGCCCTAACCCTACATTCGAACGTTACCTTAAGGTAAAGTACCTTAAGCTAGGCTTGTAAACGTGACAGCAGAGAGCAACCCGCGATTGTAAGTATACTGTATAGGACCAGGACAACAAAGAGGAAGAGATTGAGATTTTGACGTTGGATACTGGGTACGACTGTCACGCAGCTTCTTCGTGTTCACATCGATCTCTAAGGCATTTTGAATGGTCAGAACGACGGTGTAATCGGGATACTTGGTAAGAAGGTACTGGACAGCTGGAATGGCAAGGGAACCGTTTGCTCGAATGATGATGATGGTGCCCGTCATGATGCAGCTTGACGTACGAGGGCGTGACAGTATGAGTGGGAGGAAGTTGGAAATATGAGAGTGAGGTTCGTAATGATGTGAAAGTGCATTTTTGGTTACAGCATGACCGAGAAGTAGCAGGAAGGAGCCCATGGAAGTGAAAAGTGCGCTTTCAGTCATCCAGAAATGAGGAACAGGGGACTTGCAGCTTACCGTTCGATCAAAAGACTGCATTAGGAGAACAAGCATGTGCCACTCTCTGGCTTGCTTGTTATACCTAAGGCAGTACCCATCCCACTGGTCTCTTTCTGCTTGTAGCTCTTGCTGAGGTACCTTACCTTAGGCATACAGTAAAGTAGTACCATCTATTGTGCTCCTACACCTTGACGTTCGTACTTGGCTCAGCTTTCTCCACAAATATACAGTAGTACATCTTACGGTATTGAACTCTACATTGACGCAACTGATCCTGTTAGAGAGCCTTGTTGCGCACCCGCTCGGCTGGGTATTGGCGTGATGTCTGCTTCTTTTGAAGAAAGAAGTACACGTATGAGAGGTATTGCACTACCATGAATTAATGATGTCTTACAGGTAATAATACTAAGTAAAGATTACGTGGGTTAGTCTTGGTTTGATCTCGGCTCAATCTGATAATCTTTGTATCAATCTGATAAGAGTATAATGTAAAAAGATATCAAAATTTGTGGACAAAGAATTAATTAACGAAGATACTTTCACTCGTATGTACTACTACTGACTATAAAACAGGCTTGACACTGTACAAGTACTCGATAAGCAGGCCTCCAGCAATGGAACCCCCCGGAAACCAGAAGCCGTTGCCAAACCACCACCAACAGCTCTCGGTACTCTTCAGGTCAACATTTGCAATCATCAATCCAAGCGACATGGTCGCCCCGCCGACAGCAACGAGGTAGTAAACAGTACTCATCTCACTGAGCCTCTCGCATGCAATCAAAAGCGCAGCCATCAAGGCGAGAAGCCGCCACAACAAGAACTTGGTCCCGTCACGGGACCAGACCGCCAGGCTCTTGATTCCCGCATCGATATCATCCTTCAAGTCTTGGTGGGCGTAGATGGTGTCATATATCACCGTCCAGAGACTACTCGCTGGGAAGAGACATAGCATTGAGTGTTCTACGCCGGGTTCTGAGCCGTAGCCTCGCACCCCAATGGTAAAAGGCTTCAAACCAATGGCTAGCGATCCCATGATGACGCCCCAAGCGAGGCAGAACTCGAGGACAACTTGCGGGAAGTTGGTGTGCCGTTTTGCCCAAGGGTAATATGTCCAACCGATTATGCTGGGGAGGGCGTAGAGAGCATTGTGAAGAGTGCGATACGGTAGATACGGCAGGAATAGCGCAGCCCCAACGGCCTGAGTGGCCGCGAACACCAAAGCGGCGAAAGGTGACATGGCCCCCCGTGGGATAGGCCGGTTGCGCGTCCGCTCGACGAGCGCATCCAAGGGCGCGTCAATGAGGTCGTTCCAGATGTGAATGGCATTGGAGACGAAGAAGCTGGCACCGAGCATCGTGGCACTAGATTGGAGCAGGCGAGGAAGCGGAGACCGCTGGAGGATGGCGACATGGAGGGTGCCGAAGATGTGGGGAAAGTAGATAAGGAAGAGACCGGCGGGCGGGTGTAGGCGTGCTAATTGCACGTACGGTAGCCATGAGTCTGGGAGATGGGCCAGCCAGCCAGACTTGTGATTACCACCGTACTGATGAGCCAGTGAATTGTTGCGAGGGGCCTCTTCGCTTTCGGCGGTTGCTATTCTCTCCACAAGCGTCCTTCGATTCTTGCCCTCATGGGACGTCATAAGAGAGTGGAAAAGATTCCGAGGGTGGCTAAGATAGGCGACAGCCAAAGTGACAACAGTGGTAAGGTAGGTAGTGGGGGGTTGCCGACTTAGTTCTACATAAGCTCAGTCCTCTGAGATCGGGATTTATACTTTATCTCCGATCAAGTGTGACAGAAAGGACAGAAACCACATGCAGTCCCTTGTTCTTTCTGGCCTGATTGCCTCCGCATGTCAGCCAGGATAACGAGCGCTTGGAGCGGATTCGGCGGATAAAACACGTGTGAATAAGAGCACGCTTCAATGGCAATTGGTTGCTTGTCTTGAGCGCTTAAAACTACTAGAAGCTAACCTCATGATGAAGGTCTGAAGCATGCTGGAGGTCTCGAACCTACATCGTACCCCCAGCATCGGCGCAAGATGTTTCCAAGACGCTGAAGATGTCAGCTCTACAAACAAAACTTGCCACTCGTAGTGGCGGCCATTCCCCAAATCCGGGCCGGTCTGGCATCAATGACCCAGGTCTGTTGGAATACGAGGTCATATGGGGGCATCTTGATATTTTGGTTGTTGCTGTTAGGAGGCTATCTAGGAGGTGGAAGGTGAAAACTCTACTAGCGGGCCCCAGCCCTACCAGCCCTATGAAGCGGAGGTTACCAACTCCCCTATTCCCAACATTTGAACAGAGGCAACGCCAGAAGCAGTGGCGGTCGGAGTACTAGCTGATTCCATCGCTGCATGATTCAAACGCTTGGGACAAAGCAGTGTTGAAGATTTTCGGGGCAATTGTAGTACTGTGATATGCCTAGGCACCGTAAAATACCACCAACCTCCATGACATAGCAGAGTGTGAAGAAAAGAACAGAGTATAAGACACACGACGATCGAATTAAAGCCAGAGACGAAGCTAATGACGTAGCAGCGACAGAAGAAAAGACTAGAGTGTAAGATACATGATAATCTGATGAAAGATGGTGAAGAAAAGCGGAAGTTAAAGATCGCTTCAATCGAATGGATGCAGTGGAATGAAAGTGGAGATGAACTTTGCGAATAACTCAAAGAACGATATGCGAATCCGCAAGGATATATATTCGTTGAGCGACAGTCGTCAGATTCATCGCCATAGCGGGACAGACTAAAAACGTTTCTCTGCAGGTCTACAGCTTTGCCGATCCATAAATGCTTTAAGATATGAAGAAAAAACAACTTGGTCGCAGCTGGTTAGATACAGACAGGTCGAATGAACGCTTTCCCGCTCATGGAGTGGAAGATCCATAAGTGCCATTCCACGGCGCATACGAAATTTCTGGGACCCCGGGGTTGTACACCACGAAATGGTATGCGAAAAACGGCCCACCCATGTTCCCGACTGCTCCTTCAACCGTTGACGATGATATCAGAGGGCCTGTGCACACTTTGGGTGTATAGTGTTAGCTCTAGCTTAGAGAAGGACAAGGGAAATGGGAAGAAAGATGTATCAGGCGAAATTGAATGGATAAGGGCTTACTGTTTTTCGAATCTGGATTATTAAAGGTCAATAGTTTAGCCCGGTAGATGGCTGTACCATTTCCGATTTTCAGGGTAAGGTCTGGGAGGATGGCATTGCAGGGAAAGCTGTAACTTATACCGCCTGCGCTGCTGTTCGAAGGGATTGATCCCGGGATTTGGTGGTAGTAGGCTTGAGACACCCGAGCATCAACATCGATATAGTTGGATCCTCCAGTGTCTATTCAGCAAGACGTTAATTTCGACCTCAAGTGATGAACGGATCTGGTAATCAGGGTAGGTGTAACGTACCAAATAACATGCTCTGTGTGAATGGTACGTTGGGCTTCAGATCAACAGGTGGGTAGCTTGGATCGCCGATGATGAAGCTGATGTTGTCGACCTTCCAGCTACCGTCTTTGTTATTGACAGGAGTTGTGGACAAGCCACCGTTGGCCTTTGTGCGATTGATATAGCCGAATTCAATATTGGCCACGTTTCCGCCGACGGTGGGCACAAGGTCGACAGTGAACAATTTTTCAGTTAATTGGGGCATCAGAATTTCCATAAACGAGGACTGTGGCGGGTTTGCTATAACAGAGACGTTAAACGCAGGTCATCTATGACTCTGGGAAGGTTGAGCACCTTTACTGATGCCCTTGAACCCCATGCCAAGTATGCCGTCGATCTGGAACTGCGATATATTCCCAACTCTCGTCGCGACGTCGATCGGCATGCCTCGCACAACCGCACCAGCAACATTGACGTGGTCGTGGACAAAATATCCGGAGGCTCCAAAGCCGGGTCCTGAGTATGAGATGTCGAAGGTGCCTGCATTTGAGCAATCGGTGCCTGCGAAACCATCAGGGACACAAGTGTAGGTGTCATGGGGGGCGATGGTAGGGACATTTACGCCCTCAGCGTACTGAACATTTGGTCCGTATACCCATCTACCTCGGTGGATCCGGTCAGCCAAGCCTTCCTCCGAAGCTTAGAGATTACACGCTTACAAGTCTGAAGACCCGGTATCTAAGATCAAATTGAACGTTTGCGTCCCGATCGTGACTTTGGTGAGCCACTGTTTCGTGTTGTAGGTTTCGCTGACCGGCCCTGCTACTGATGGTTGTGGATATAATAGTTCGGTACCGGGGACGTATACAGGCTCTGCATTTGCGGCCGGTATTGGTGCGGTGGATCTGGTATAACCCGGGTTAATGTACAATAGTAAGGTAAGCAAGAAGCTCGACTTTGACAGGCAAAGCATCTTGAGCGTCAAATTCACTGGAGTTTAGCGATACGAAACCGAGGGACGAATGAAAGCAGGAACAGAACGCCATTATATATATGTGGAGCAGAAGCGTGCTGCCGCTATGGCGGTTGAATGTGGCTAAGACGTACTATATGGTAAGTTTGGGTCAAACAAGGCAACTGGCTTTCCTGTCAGGCCAGTGTGCTAGAGCGTACAAATCTCTCAGCAGTGCAAGGCCGCGAAAGAGACAGAAACGGCACACCGTCGGATAAAGAATAGATTCAAAGTGGCATAGCGCATTCCGTACAGTAAAAACGCATGTGAACAGGGAGGCTCATATGTATGTGAGCCCTGTTCAAGGCAGCGTACAAGGCTTGATTCCGCCGTCTGTGCAACAGAGCAAGATCATCTCCAAATTTTCGAGACAGAGGCTGAGAAGGCATCAACCACATTCCTCGACGGAAGTTGACTCATGTGGATCAAGATTCTTCAACTAAACATCCGCATCTAGAATGAGTAATTCGAAACAAGTAGATCTACAGATCTAGATCTCTTCGATTGTCGCGCCAGTTAGAATGGGGGCTATCGACGAGCTCGGGAAATGTTAAACTCGAATAGGAGGTTTAACGTACTGTAGTATTTGGCTAAGCAATCTCTAGCAGGGAGCATGGGGGCACCACGCGGGTACGAGAAGAAGCGGCACCGCGAAGCTCGGCTTTTGCCAAATCATGTCAAGTTTGTTGTTTATCCCAAGGAGAGGTTGACAGCGTTGTTGGATGATTTGATAGTTTGATCCTATCTGTTATGCTCATCATCGCAATGAAAAATATCTGAAGTTAAGACGATGTAAAGATTGAGGGGGGATCTATTTCCGCGGCGTGCGCTTGCTACCCGCGTGGAGGCGCAGCCACCCAGCAAGTCCCCTGTTGAAAGAACTACGAGTATGAGCTATATAGGTGGGACACCCGCCTGTTTCAACCCTCATCCCTTTTGGGTTTCGGCAAGTACTGCTTTTTCCACTGACCGACTCTTTCTTTAATCCCATACCGAGTTAATTGAGATATAAGATGTGGCTCTAGTATAAGGGGTGTTTGCGTATAAGAGATGATTCTACACAGGTCTAATTCAGCAGAAATCGTATAAAACTGCTGTCTTATATCTCAATCAATTCAATAGGTACTTATTCGCTTACATAGAGAAAGTCATCGTTCGGCACAAACACCTCTGAGAAATCTGGACCACTAGCGGGCATCGTCTTCGTTTTGAATTATAAATACATATATTTGCTCGACCAAACCCGGTAATTCCTGACGATCTTCAGGATCAAACTTGTCTCAGAAGTCGCTCGAAGATGTCAAGTACTTTTTTCCATCTAGGCGACTGAGTACATGAAGTGAATGAATGAAGCAAAGACGCGGTTGTGACTGAACTTCACGATATGGAGAATTCTCTTGCAAGGTTATTCATCCTGTGCAAATTTCATCATCCCTTCTATCTATTCCTCGATCCCAGAATCTCACCACCAATCATGTTGTTTTCAATACAGCGATAAAATCTGCAACTAGTCAACAAGGGTCTATTCTTCACTCACAAGATGACTATCCAGCGCATTACTCCCTTGAAGATCCCTAAAATTTGAAGATACTCCCCCAGTCCTTGCAGAGTATCAGAGTTTGCAGAATACAGCTCTGAGAATAGTCTTGTCGCTTCAAACGAAATCCACCTAGACTCTTAGTAGCAGCAGATCATTTTCCTTTGCTCTAAGTAGAAAGAACCCAAGTAGCGGACTGTTTTTGCTCCGTTTCTGCACTCCTAGTACTTGAAAAGCCCTACCAGTATCTCCGTAGAAGCTGGTGCGATAGTCCCAGACGTTCGTGCTCAAGGCTATACCGTGACTGCTAAGACAGAATTCGTTGAAACCTAAAGGATATGTAGTACCATGACGAGGATTGTGCAACGCACAAGGCACTCAAAGCGGTGGCGTTCAAGGAAGTAGAAGACCTATTGACGGTGTATTTTGAGGATGTGGTTGGGAGCGGAAAATCAGAGGGTTCAGTGGAAGACGATGAGGCCAGGAGACGGCGCATATGGGCGAGTATTCCGTTGGCGGCTAAGATTTCTTCCAGACTTCAATGTCACAGGGACATTAACCTTCTCAACTGTAACTTATAATTTAGCCCTGCAGTACTTAAGCAAGGTCGCTGCCTCCTTGTGTCCTTGACGTAGCGCTAGACCCTCCGCCAGAAAGAATCCGTCGCCATTGTATGCTAGTATCTCACAGTCCGCCCCAGCCTCAAGAAGACACTTCAATATCTCCAGATGTCCATGTTCAGCGGCGAGGTGTAGTGCAGTACAACCATCAACGAAAGTCGAGCTCTTCACAGTATCTGCGATTGTAGCCCGTACCAAGGCTCGCATTGACATGGTGTCAGAAACCTGGAAGCCATTCTTCGTTATTTGGTTTACATCGATGTTGGATTTTAGTAACTCGTATACGATTTCCAAATTCCCATTCCTTGCTGCAGCGTGGAGGGCGTTCTCGCCGTAGGGACCAATGGGGGCTACCTTGATGCCAGCTTTGATGAATGTCTGGACCGCATCTAGATGTTCGTATTGTGCTGCAATGTATAGCGCAATCTGGCCAAATGAACTTATGCCATTAGTACCAGCCTCCGGGTTCAGCAACTTCTCCACTATCCTTAGTTGTCCATTTTGCGCTGCGGCATGTAGTGCAGCATTGACATAGACGTTGTCTAAGCGAAGGTCGTGATTAAGCAGGCCTACCACCGTTGCCAAGTCTCCGCTTGCTGCGGACCCACGAAGAGCTTGTTCAAAATCATCAGTAAGCCTTTCGACCGCAATTGACTTTTCCACATTTATGCCAAGGGAGGTATTTTGGTTCACATCGACATCTTGGCCATGAGCATTGACTGTGTATTGTTGGGTGCGTTTTTTCCGCGTTTGAAGCGTGCCAGTAACAACGTATTTAATCTGAACTCTGACTAGCAAAAGTCGTTCGACCACCCTGGTAAGTTTATATTGTTCTGCGGTCCGTATTGCTTCATCCAAAGCAAGCAGAGCAAGGCGGTCCGAGCCGGTGATAAGAGTAGCAATGAGTTGATCAGATCCGTCGCAGGCTGCTGAAAGTATGAGACTTCCTCTTTGCGTTGCTGTCAATGAGCAACCACAATCCTGCAATAATATTGCCAATGCCCAGTGATCTTGTTCGACGATGTACTGTTTCACGATATCGTTGCTGGACGACCATTGGTTAGGTGTCCAAGGCCTTGCAGCGACGCTCTCCCCAGCAAGTACAAGACGTTTCCACATGAACCATAAAACCCCATCTTCATGCGTGAGGCTAGTCGTATGGGCAAGCCAATACTCACTAGCATAAGCAAGGAATACATGATAGCATTGTAGATCCTGAACTAATCCAGAACCCGAATCTCCCTTCGGGGAGTAGAGTTCCCGCCAAGCGTCAGCGTTATGAACGGATCGATCCCCAAGAAACTTTTCGAGTTTTAGCCATGATTGGTATATGATCGAGCTTTTGGACGCGAAAACTGAAGTCTTGATGATAGACTTGGGCTTGAAAGGCGCAACAGGTACTCGAGTTTGAGGGACTGTGGCTACTTGTTTCTTGAAGACGTCGAAGCTGAGGTAGGTCACGCAAATTTCGGCCAGTTCACAGTTGGCTTTTCGAAGCTGGAAATGGAATGGTAAAAGGATAGCCTTGTTTGGTTTAGAAAGAAGGAAATCTCTTACTGAATGATGAGCGAATTGCACGAGATGCTCCTCTTCATCCTGTACAACCAAGCTTGCACACCATGGAATCAGCTGGTTAATATTGTTTACAAGGCGACTTTCGTTGATTTCTGAAGAGAAAGGTTCCACCGCCATGGCTTCGCGAAGTTCTTCAACGCTCAGAGGACGTTTGGCACACGCAACCAAACGGAAAACACGTGTCGCGATGTCGACCTTTCCACCTTTTGGGATGCGATGAAGCGCACGTTCATAGGTTTCTGGAAGGTCTTTAGGTAGGGATTGAATTGTTTCTCTGATATCCTTGTCGCATGTTTGACTAGAGATGTCCTCTATCTGGAAAAAACACCATAGAAACCTAGACTATGCGGATTAGTGCGCATTTGACGATAGGTAACCATAGAGAATTTAGACATAATAATGATATACGCATGAGAAAAGTATTGCTGGTAAGAAACCGAGTGGTCTGAAAGGATGTGTCTCGCTTACTTACATTCCATGAGCTCCTTTAGTTAAGGCCTGTATTATTTCGGAGAGTATATTTTTATCGCCGACATGAAGATCTTCTTTTACCAACTTTTCCCGAATCGAAAATTTGATGTAATTCGCAATGTCTACATGGACTTCCCTACATGACATTGTCCTGTGATGGTATGCAACAAAATTCTTGTCCATCTCTCTGCCTATCTCTGGACGGCTGGAAACGAACAGTTTGATGCTTGATGCGGTAGAGGCCAACAATACCTTGAAAGCTGAAAGAACTAGGTCCCGTTCAGACTTAGGGCATTCATCGAAACCATCAACAACAACAATATCGATCAAGGATTTGTCGGAAAGGCTTTTCATTATGGAGAGCAGGTGATCCATGTCCGGCGAGCCGTTCTCGAAACAGTGTTGCAGCTGATCTTCGATATCCTCCGGCAGGGTGTCCACTCCAAGACATTGCCTTATCAAAGACCTTAGAATTGTGGTAGCTTGGAGGGATTTGGCATCATCATGTTGGATAAAGAAAAAGGATATTGGTTTGCCTTTGGGACTCTGGAAATAGAACAACTCGTCTAAGATGGCCGCTGTAAGGACGGTTTTGCCGGATCCAACAATCCCGGACAACCAAAAACAAGAGGAGTTGCCTTCAAGCCAAGAATTGTATTCAGAGGTCTTGCTCAACCATTCACTTGTGGATCCATATCGTTTCTTTCGCTCTCTTTTTAGAGTGGCGTTATAGTCATACGTCGAAAGTTTGTCAAGAAGATGCTGTTTATGGGCCACTAACCGCCTCAGATTAGAATTCGCAACTGTATTCAAGATATATTAGCTTACTCGACCTTCTTTTAAGAGCCCCTATTCTCCAGTCTCGATCCTCCTTACCGAACTTATCCACCTTTTCATGGACTAGTGTTTCAAGTAATCTGTGTTTAGCTGCAGTTCGATATTCGGCCACTTGTAGACGCCGGTCTCGTTCTACCGCTTGGTATGATGCAAGACGTATCTCCTCTCTCACCTCCTCGTTAAGCCGATGAAGTTCATGGGCACAGGATTTGAAGTCCGCTTCGAAAGGATTCCAGAAACTCCTTGCAAGTTGTGAGATTCCTAATTCGATATACTTCAGCTTCGATACCGCAAGTTTTTCATTAAAGAGAAGAATCTGAGGGGATGGTTGACAAGCATGGCGAAAGAGCTGCGAAGCCCTTTGTCTCTCGGGTTATAAGGCGAGGATACCGTGAAGTCGCTTTTCCAACCACATGGACGACATACCTGGTCTTTCTAAAGCTTCTAAGGCATTTGTGCAAAAACGAATCATGGTTGCGTATAATGAACGTAATGCCTTTCGAAGTCGGACTGAGTCCCCGAAGAGCTCCTGGTATTCCAGAAGTCTTGGGCAGTCGACCTGCAGCCTCATGAAGCATTCAGATAGCTTTTCAAAAAATGTTGTAAAATTGCTTGCGGCCTATGTGTTGTAAGCAAATTTCAGGTACTGAGCTTAATTCGGACAGAGCAACAACAATAGCTTCAAGTACAGCGCTTTATTCACGATCGATGGAATGTACAGATAGAAATGAGTCTGAGTTTAAACCGTTATCTGCATTTAAAAGATCAAGTAGACGCGGTTGAGAAGAGGAAGCGCATTTATTTGAGCATTAGGGTACGGAACAATTGCAAGCGAAATGCATGCATGAGAATATTGAAAACGGACAAGTAAAGGAAGACTAGCCGTGTGATGAGCAAGCATAGCACTGCAAACTTACGAGTATGGTAACTTTCAGACTCCCCCACACTAAAGCTGCGATGGTCGGACTCGAGGAAACAAAGGTATCAACAATGGTCGTGAATTGCTGTACACTTTGAAGAGTATTCTGCAGCCGACCGGCCACACACCGACTCCTCCGCCTGGCATTGCTCCTATCAAGATCTGAGGTAAACTGAAGGACAGCGAAAGCATCAGGAGCGGTGTTGATAGCCAAAAGCTTCGCTTTCTGCTCCACGGATAATGCCTTTTGGAAGTCGCTCAAGGCTGCAACCAGTGGATCGGTCCTGTTGATTTTAGCCTTGTTTGGTCAAACTTTGATGGCATTGATGATGTTACGCTGTCTGATCCATCTTAGATATGACTCGACTCCGCGCAGCGGCTCTAAGTTGCAGTTGTTGACACTCTCAATAGAGAATCTAGAAATACAATGAGTAGAACAAATGAACATACCCCGCGTTCAGCGAATGGGTCGTGCATGGCAGCAAGGCTACGTAGTACGGTTGTATATACCTCAGCCTGATGCGTGAACCAGGCATGCCAAAATCGCCACGATGACCCAGACAGATGAGTTGAGCATTATACAGTCCTGCTCGTTGAGTCTCCCTCATAAGCTGGCTAGGGAATTACAACAACATCGGTTGGCAGATGATATTGAAAGTTTAAACTTGGAAGGATAGGTACCATCACGTGACCAGAGGTGTCACGTGGCAAGCTACCTCAGGCATTGCCGCATCGCAAGCACCGGATCTAATATAGAGCATGCTCATCAAGGTCGAAAGCAACAATGTTTAAATGAATATTTTGGCCCTGTTGTTATGTCTTGAGCACCTACGAGACTATTTCTGCTGAACCCTTGACGCAATGTACTACTCGTATGAGCGGTCTTCAGCATGTTCTCTCTCCCACATGAAATCATCGTTCACCACGAAGCCGCAAGCCTTGTTTTGTTTCACTCTCATGTTCATGATTTATACTTTCTGCTCTCTTTGCATCAACAGTCCTACCCTAATCCGAAAGCAGGAAGTTTCGTGAGTAGACGGGTTATAATTCACCAATCTGTGCGGCTCTACTTTGCTCCTGGTGCTGTCGCAAGGCAAATACAGCAGTCGATCAAAGGAGATTCTAGCGCCAATATAGCCGTCCTCAATTTCCCGGTAAGGTAGGTACGCGAAGGGTTATTCCCATTATATGTTTGACTTCGCAGTGCTACCTACCTATTTGTGTAATTCTAGTTGAACCATTGGTCTCACGAAAATGGCGTCGTCTCATCTGTCGCTCTTGCTGATTCCACTCACTACAATCTTCGTTATCATGTCCCTCGTTTCTCCTCTCGCGCATGGCGCTACCTCTCCCCAGCCCCAAGGCCTTTCATCTCTATCGTCGCCGAACACATCGCGCGAAACCGCAATTGAACCCTTTCAGATCCAATGCACCACCTCCATGGCTTGGTTCGTCCCTGTTTCAGCCAATGACTGTGGGGAAGCTTACTCCAAGTTTCTTGTGGACGTGGACCGCTACCGCACCATAACCTTTGAATTCGGTGACTACGGAACCCCCGGCACTGGACGATATCGTCGACGTCGAACTCCCCGCCGCTATACATTTGGGGATTGTACCATTGCAATCGCCCTCATCAAGAGCTTCCCGCGTTCATATCTACCCACACCCATACCATGGACACCAGGGGGTTCGTGGCCGAAAAACGTTCCAGGCGATTATCGCAGCTTTTCTTCGGACTTGGAGCGGGTGATTACGTTCTGTGACGAGACTGCTTTGCCGGCGGGATGGGTGAGGGCTGGAAACTATGGAGATCTTGGGCTGTTTGTATTTGGGACGGATAGTGCTGTCGATATGGCGCTTGGGTATCTGGTGCCAAGTGTTGCAGCGGCCAACCATACGCTTTCTGGGGAAACGGCTACTGCTTGATGTGGAACGCGTTACTACATATTCTGGCGGCGATGAACACTTCATATCGCTCGATGGGTTAGTATAAACACTGATATCCACCTACGTACCAGATCTGGTACAATAGAGACTAACGAATCACGGCTTCAGCTCGAATTAGTGTCTTATATTGTAGATAAACCCTCTTCCCGGGACAATGACATGACGGTCACAGCTTCTTCAATGCCTCAAGTTTCCCTTACCATCTCTCTTTCGGCCCGTCCTCCTTCCTAGACCTCACATACTTCGTCTTCCACAACGACGCCGACAAAAGTTTCTATCTCGATCCTACCGCGATTTTCATAGACTGACGTTGCACCTACCGATCCTTAAACTAGCTTGCTAGAGAAAATTAATCCATCGACTAGGGGCTAAGCTTTTCGGACCAATGACCAATACCAACGAGGTGCAGGGATAGGACTCGTGGTACTCTGGTCTTCGCAAACCTGATCCTTAGTTCTCTGTATATTTAATAGCCTGTTAACTACCAGTAGACGATGCTTCAACGAATAGCCAGCGTCACCCAGAAGCACGAAGTTTAAGAATGTCGAGCATTACTGGTGGTGTTGACGAGTTTCTTGTTATAGACTTCAACTATTACACTACCAGAGAGGACATATAAATTTTTAGAAAAACTAATCATCACCTTACACAACCCTCAGCTCATCCTCCTCTTTCTTCCAGGAAGCCTGACCACTCGACTTCTCCACATCATCTCCAAACGCCTTGCCCTCAATCGTGACCCTGCCATGGCCGATACCCTCATACACCTCATCCGGCAAAATCGCCCTCTCAATCATCGTCTCCTTTGGCGAGAACACCATCGACAGAACAACGTATATCAAGGATGTGATTGCGAAGCCTAAAAGCCATGCAAAGGTATACGGCCTCACGCCGACGCCCGCATTGATCTTGGGGTTAACGCTGTGGATAAATCCGGGCATGTTAGGAGCAACGCCGATGATAAAGGCGGTGATGGCGCGCCAGTTGCAGCCGTAAGTGTAGCGGTAGATGCTTCTCGAATCAGCCGCAAAACCTTGGGATACTCAAGCGATTTCTTACCTGTCAGGATGATACAAAGCCACAACGTCGTACTTTGCCCCGTGGATCCACCAAAAATCCCAAACAAGGATTGCAGCTATGGGGCCCAGGAACACACTATACGCGGACATGAAATTAAGAAAACTACCTGCGCTCGCTAGAATTTTCCAGGGCACCATTACCCAAGCTATGACTGCACAGAGAAGCTGACCGCGGCGGATTTTGATGTAAGAGGGAAATAAGGCAGCCAGATCGTTAGCTGCCGACAGACTGTTGGCTGAAATATTGACACCAAGCGCCGCGAGAGCGAATGCCGCACCCGCAAAGAAGCGGCATGCGCGATTTGGCCACAACTGAATAAGGGCGGCAGGATTCCACTCGAGAGTGCCGTAAAGGCTCAATCCAGCGGAGGTAGCCGCAATCCCACAGAATGCGATGAAAGTGAACACAATAGGCAGCATCGGCACGTAAAGCCATTGCCACTTCACACTAGCGCGGCTGTAACGCGAAAAATCGGGCATATTTACAGACAATGTCGCATAATTCCCAATGACAGAGGTGAGCGAGGACAGCCAAGCATAAGAATATGCGGAGCCCCCAATTGAGCTTTTGGCGGTGGAAGCGAGGAGCGCTCCGCCGGTGCCATGAGTGGAGCGGAAAGACCAGATAAGGATGGCGATAAAGCATATAGGGACGATGATTGATTTGGTGATGAAGAGGTAGCGAAGATTGTTGGGGTGCATGTAGAGGAACGGGACTTGCATCAACCAGACTGAGGACAATCACCTTGTCAGCCACATTGAAAAGTTGCGACGAAAGGAGGCTTACAAAGAAAGAAAGAAACCATTTGCGCGGTTGTGATCCCTTGGGACTCTGGGATGTGATTTGGCATATTTGCAAAGCTGGGCCATATTGCGGTTATCATGACTTGGACCACATCACCCCCGTTTGCTGTCTGGATCGCAAACCAGAACATTGCGAGAATGACTCTGGATATTATGGCCACTGAATAATTAGACCTAGTTCCTGGCATCAGACTGGGAGGCCGTACCGTAAGAACCCCAGAAGCCCCAGCTTGCTCGTGCTAGGACCGGGAACGGAGCATGGTATAGTACCCCGATTGCACCATTCAGAGAGATGACGATGCTGACGGTGAAGAAGGCCACTGCGACAATGGCAATGGCATCTTTATAGCTGAGCCCGATGGCAAGCATTGAGGACGCAAATTCCCAAGTTGCTGCGTTGAAGGCATCGCTCAGCCAGTAAGCGATAAGACTGAATATTGTCCATTTGCGGTTCTCCCTCCTTATGGGGTCGAGATCTGGGTAATGGGGATAATTCAGCGGGGTTTTGGCATCAAGATTGATCAGCTCGAACCTTTATTGCTCCATCGAGACGTTCCTGTGGGGCCAGAGAAGGCAGACTCTTCTTGCTCCACGCGGAGATGGGGACGTTTCGGACGGAGAACATGGAATCTGCTGGTCATGTTTGTACTGACGAGAGATCGAAAGGCAAGTACTCGCTGTTTTACATACTTTAGTCGATCGAATATGAGGTGACGTTGGTCGCTTATCTGAGCCCTTATCGCTAGAATACCTCTAGTTGCGTGGCTTATCTTATCGCGTTGCAGGTCCAGCCCGAAGAAATGGTCATAGAAACCCAGCAACCAGGCTTGTGTCGTGCATTTGATAGAGCTTGTGTACTTTAGGAAGGAGGTTACCAGCCAACGGCTTGAAGGTTCCTCGATGAGAGCCCCATAAAGTATTCTAAAGTACCCAAAATACCCTGAAGCTAACGCTAAGGGGTGGACGGCTTGACTTAAACGTGCATTCTAGTCCCCGTTGTTTGAAGGTGGGCCATGGTTAGGCAAGGAGCAGCGTGCAGACATGATAGAACTCCCATCCGTATAACCGAGTTTCTTATCTTGTGACTACAGTACCCCGCACTAAGTCTTCGCGTAAATCGCGAAAACATGTTAAATCGCGTACCTTCAAAACAACTCATCTTCTTCAACTGCATCCACAATGCTCAGAAGGGCTCCGTTAACTTCAATTTCT